>Ga0070728_10002047_pt1 | contig 26675 bp, 22 predicted proteins | sample tdDd471_FD_66723 | JGI IMG/M metagenome (GOLD analysis project Ga0070728, IMG submission 66723) | Marine sediment microbial communities from the Atlantic coast under amendment with organic carbon and nitrate - tdDd47.1 | ecosystem: Environmental > Aquatic > Marine > Coastal > Sediment | place...
GCTTTACAGAATGAAATTTCTAAAGGGCAAACACAATTTGCTTCGATGCAACAGTTCATGGCTCTTCTTGAAGGAAACACGCAGTGGGATTCTAAAAACAAAGATGCATACTGGCCGGGAGGCTTTCAACAATCGCATAATACCGATCTAAAGAACTTTGCTCGTGCATTTGGTCAGTTTTTTTGGAACTCAGGTTCAGGTGGTGATACCGACCCGTCAACAACAACTGTTGATCTCAACATTGACCTTCGTTTACCAAGTGCAGTTGGACACTATCCAGCTGGAACAGAACTTATCGTTAACCCAACAGCAAACGAAGTAATGGCGACATTGCCAAGTGGGCAAAAGGTTAATGCAACAGGAACGTTTGGTGGTATCCTTTCTAAAGTTGATACGTACATGCAAAACGTAGAAAAATATGTAACGGGTAGCTCAAAGAGGTTTTCATCAGGAAGCACAGTTCCACAGTACTTGGTTATGGCGATGGCAAACCTGCAATCGAATATCGATGATGCTCCAGATAAATTTTTTACAAATTGTGTCGAAGGAAGCGGAAGTATTTCTTCATTCGCAGGAGCGGTCAATACCAATCCACTTATTACATCAGCGCAAGAACTCTATGCGAAATTTGCTGAAGCAAAAGGTGTTAATGGTTCAACAACAATAGCTGCTGATATCCAAGCATTGTACAACGACCCGAATGGTTCAACATCGCTTTTGTGGAACGATATGGCGGGTATAATGGATGATTGGATGAAAAACAAAATGGCAGACCAGTCATCTTCTTCAGGTACAGCAGCGCCTTCTGGTTCTACCGTTCTGTACCCATCAGGAACACAAAATACAGGTGCATACTTGAATGCAGCAGAGAACGCAATTCAGGAGGTAATCACACTATTGTGGGCTGCAGGCGCTCCTTATACCTCAGCACTTGAACAAGCTATGAATGATCTGAAACAGAGTCCTCCAAATAAAGAGGGAGCTCTTTCTATTCTTACGGCGATTAAAAATGATATTTCTAGTGAACATGGTGGGATTTGGAATGTGATTAACGAGCAGCTTAATACAGCGATCAGTGATACAGAAAATTGCCCAACTGCAATCTCAGATCCGGGGTTATTTAATGAGGTGCAGTCAGCACTTTCTATGGGAGCATCAACGTATCAGTCACAAACGCAGCAGAACTCAGCGGCTGTGCAACAGGAGACATCAACGTTGACGTCATATGACCAAATCGGTCAGTCAATTATTACAGCAGTTAATAAGTCTGAAGAGACGATCGCTGGAAACTTAAAATCTACATAAGGTAAGGAACTGGGAGTGTTCGATCTAGGATGCTCCCCCTTTTAATAGATAATATATAATAAGAGGTTAGTTGTTATGGCAGTACAAGCAGGGAATCAGCAAGCAAGTCAGTTTGAGGTGAGTAACCCAACACTTTTGCAACAAGCGTTAAATCAGCATGAACTACGGAGTCATGATGGTACGCTTGCAACAATGCAGGCTGAAAGCAATAAGGAGGTAAGGAAATCTCGCAAGATGAGAGAATTAGCTACCACCTTCCAGCCACCTCAAATTGAAATCACACATGCAACCATTATTCGACGAATACTGGACAAAGTATCGTCGATGGATCCAGAAGCGCAGGCGAACTATGCGAACAACCTAGGGACATCGTTTTTTGGGGCGGATTGGCAGAAACGTAAGGGAGGCAACGTTTTTCTAGAGCTTGCTCTTATGCAAGAGAAATCAATGAGCGGGAACCAGGCCGCAACAATCGGTCGGCTTTCTCAGGAACAAGCAGATCAAAACCAGATGGCAAACATGAACACGAATCTGGCTCACCAGGCCCAACATATGGAGGTAGAGGCTCATAAGGCATATGAGGCAGAAAAAAGAGCGGAAGCAGATAGGCATCATGGCTTCTGGGGTATATTTGCTGGGATCGCAGCTATCGTCGCTATTGTGGTCGTAGCAGTCGTTGTCGGGGTTTGTACTGATGGAGTAGGTGATGCGGCACTTCTTCCCGAATTAGGGGAAGCTGCGGAGGCCGGAGAGGGACTCGCAGATGCAGGTGACGCAGCAGGGGGTTTATCTGACACAGGCGATGCTTCTACAAGTGCTGACGCTGGAGAAGGTTCTGGCGGCGGTGACGTTGATGGGGATGCAGACGGGGTTTCTAATGATGCAGGGTCCGAAGGCGCTGATAGTACATCTGAAACCTCAGAAGACAATGCAACTCAAGAGGCTAGGCAATCGGAGTCTAACTTCAAACAAGTATGGGAAAAGTGTGCTTCCAAGCTCAAAGGAAGCATTGGGAGAGGATTTAGACAGCTTTTCTCAGATTGGAGAATAGGACTTCCGGTTGGAGCTGGTCTCGCTGGAGGTATTGGATCTGTTACGTATGGCGCATATAGCCAGGTTAAGGCGCAGGATGCAGCGGCAAATGCAACAGCGGATGGAGGCTATATTTCTGCAGATGCGACAAGTAGCCAGATCTTCAGCAACGATATTAACATATTCAATCAGGATATTTCTATGCAAAGCACTGATCTTCAGCAGCTTAATGATTCAAATAGCTCTGCAGCTGCCTTTGTGAAGACAGCGGCTCAGGACATGCAGCAGGTTCAAAGCCTTGGCAATATGTTCTAAAATAGAGAATTTCTTATCCCAACGGGCTCTCATTTTTTCGGAAATGGGGGCCTTTCTATATACTGTTATATCGCTTTAAAAGTGTTTTATTTATATAAATCATTAACAATCAATATGTTATATAAATTCCCATGAGTGAGGTAGATACGTTAATGCTTTAAAATTAATTCTATATATGCTATAATCATATATGGGGAAGAGTAGTCTTTGCTTCATTTGGAGTAAATTTATGAACCGCTCTTATTAAGCCCTTAAATATTAGTAGTTTAATAAATAATAAAACCTGAAAGGGTTTGGAGGAATTCATGGAACAGGCGGTATTAAAAGCGCTGACACATGCCATGGGTAGCCAGAGTGATCTTCAATTAGCAGCAACGCTTTCTGCACAAAACGTGTCGCAGAACGCAAGTGTTGTGAACAATGATTTGAACACACAAGCAGGTCATATCCGAAGCACTACTGCACAAGCAGCAAATATCAACAAAGCTCAGTCTTGGGCTTCTATGGTAATGGGATTTGCGGCTGTACTATCTCTTGGAGTTGGAGCTGCAGCTTCGCTAACCATTGGGGAAGGGGCGATGCTAGGACTTCAGTCAGGAGCTGGTATCCTTGGAGGTGCTAGTTCAGCTGTTGAGGGTGGTCTGCAAATGGCGAATGGCATTGTCCAGAGTAAAACTCAGGATGCACTTGCTCAAGCAGGTCTCGATGGAGCGACTACAACTATTCTTGGATCGGTAACAAAGACAATGACTTCATCGGCTAAAAATGGTGCAACAGCGAACGCGCTTATTGCGCAAAAAACAACAGAAGCGATCCAGGCTTACGGCCGGGCGCAGCAACAACGTTAAGGTTAGTAATAAAAAATAATAGGGGAGTTGAAATGTCATCTCAAAATTTACCTGGAAATGTTCCAAATGCATCGAATAACGGTGCTGAGAATATTTTCACAGTTAATATTGGTCAGAGTGGTCAGTGGGCGCAGAACTTGGTAGCGGCTCTATTGGGACCATTAACTGCAAACCTGCAAAAGATTATGCAGGAAGAAAGGAAAGCACAAGTAGAGTTTACCTCTGCAATTGGAAAGTTCGAGAAAGACGCTGCTGCAAATACAAGAGCAAGCGGTCAAACAGAAATGACTGAGGGGTTACTTTCTGGTGGTGCGAACATAATTGCCGGTGGTTTAACAATGAAAGCTGGTTTCGACGAAGGTGCTGAATCGATCGACTTCGAAACGCAAGGTAAAGAACTTGCATCTAAGCAAGACAAAGTGGACAACGCAGAGCGGTCTCTTGAAACTGGTAACGCGACTTCTGGAACTGACGCTGAAGACACACTTGCACGTCGTCGTGGTGAAGGACCTCAGACACAAGCTGAAGTTAAGCATGAAAACCGTAAACTTGATGACGAGCGTGAGGCTCTTAAGCACAAAAGACGAGCATCTCAGAACAAGTTCGAAGGAGCGCAAAGAACGTACCAAACTGGTGCACAAGTTGTTCAGAGCTTTACTCAAGCTGGTACAAAACCTGCAAAAGCAAACTACGATGCAGATGCTGGTCTTGATAAATCGTACTCTTCAATCGCACAGACTGGAGAGAAAGTACTCGACGGATCGTACTCTTCAACAGAGCAAACTGTGTCTCAAGCACAACAAGCTGCTGGAAACGTGTACGGATCATCAAGAGCAGCTGCTGGCGGTTAAGGCAGCGTAAACTAAGGTTTCGTAGAGCCTCTTTATTAAAGGGGCTCTTCAAAAAAAGGAGTAAACAATGGAAGCACATGCGGCAGTACATGCGACTTCAACTCATGAGGCCTCAAAAGTGGCAGCACACTTGGCTTCAAAGCCTTCATCTTCTGATGCAAAGCGTCAGAAAGGGGTATGTGCCTTTGTTTATGCTATGATGTCGGTTATGAACTCGATGGCACAAGCAAACAAAGGAAACGCGGCTGAGCTAAATGCACAGTCAGCAGAAGCGCAAACAATTGCAAAAGAATATAAGACAAATGAAACAGCTACAAGTGTAGCTCAACTTCAGAACGAAGGCGGGCTTCAGGCAGAGTTGATTCAACAAGAAACAATTGAGACCCGAGCAAACATTACTCAGCAGAAAATGGGTAACTATTCAACGAACATTGCAAACACTGAACAAGGAATACTGACAGCGTCATTGAATGCAAAAACACTCATTGATGCGTACTCAAGAATGGGTCGAACAAGATAATCGAATCCCCCTACGCCTGGCGTAGGGGGACTATTATGTATAAGAGAGGAAAATAATGGTTGGTATTACAGGAAGAAGATCGCCAGACTCACTGAACTTTATTCAGAAGGTTGAAACCGCTGGAAAGGGAACCTATTCAGCAGGTGGGCGAGAATACACGTACTACAAACTAAAGTTTACGATTGAGCATAATGGCGAGAAGGTGGAATGGGAGTGTTGTGCGGATGCTGTTAACGACAGTGCGCAGGCTGCTATTTTAGGCCTTGGTGCAGCGTTAAAAGTTGCAAGTAAACGATTCAGTACGGCTGAAGAGTTTAAAAAGGCACTTGAAGGTGGAGAAGATGGAGATCCGCCACTCGTTATTTCGTACGGAGCTAAATTTTCAACGGAAAAAGGACCAAACGGACGTCAGAAAATTGAGTATGACCTGTTTGAGCGTGAACACCTACACAAAGGAGTTCGTCCTCTTTTCAAGTCTGAAAAAAGAACAACTGAAACGCTTGTCGATGAAGAAATACGCCACTTAAAAGCTGTTGCAAGAGCAATTGATATGACAGCAAAAGCGAGCAGAGAACCAGAACAGAGAGATCCAGGTGCAATTCTAGAGAGACTACCTGATAGTGTTCGAGCTCGAATAGTCGAAAGAGGCGAAGAGAGTTAAGAGAAGCGAGCTGTATTAGCTCGCTTGCTTTTCATCACGAATAATTTCTGCCTCAGCCTTACCTTCAGCACATTCCTTTGTTACCAGCACTTCTTTAATAGAAGCATCAGATGGAACGTCATACATAAGATCAGTCAATAAATTCTCAACAATCAACCGAAGTGCTCGAGCACCGGTATCGGATTTTTTCGCTCTTTCAGCAATAATCTGAAGCGCTTCTTCAGAGAAGTTTAGCTTCACATTATCTTCAGCAAAGAGTTGGATATACTGTTTGATTACCGCGTTCTTTGGTTTAACGAGGATCTCAACCATATCTTCGATTGTGAGTTCATTGCAGTTCGCAATGCTATTGAATCGGCCTATAAATTCAGGAATAAGACCAAACTGAACAAGGTCTTCTGTTTCTACTTTAGAAAGAAGATAGTTCTTTTCAGTCGGATCGAAATTTCTAGCTTCAGTTGCATCAAAGCCAATGACACCTTTACCTAATCGTTTTGCGACGATTTTATCAAGATTCACAAAAGCTCCGCCCACAATAAAGAGGATGTTCTGTGTATTGACCTTGATATATTCTTGGTTAGGATGCTTTCTGCCACCTTTAGGAGGAACGTTGGCAACGGTTCCTTCGACAATTTTTAAAAGGGCTTGTTGAACACCTTCACCAGAGACGTCTCGCGTGATAGAGACATTCCCTGTAGACTTGCGAAGCTTATCGATTTCATCTACATAAATAATACCTTGTTCCGCTCTGCCAATGTCGTAATCAGCATTCTGAACCAGGCGAAGAATAATATTCTCTACGTCCTCACCAACATATCCAGCTTCGGTTAGCGTTGTCGCATCGGCGATAGCAAATGGTACGTCTAGGATTTGTGCGAGTGTTCTTGCGATGAGCGTTTTACCAGATCCCGTAGGACCTAATAGGAGCACGTTTGATTTACTGTACTCAATATCGTTCTGCTCATCGTTCATTGAGCGAATTCGCTTGTAATGGTTGTATACAGCAACTGAGATTGTTTTTTTTGCCCGTTCTTGACCGATGATATATTCATCAAGACGGTCTTTAATCTCTTTTGGCTTCAGTACCTTAATTTCATGTTGCACTGTTTTCTTATCAACAATATCAAGGCAGAGTCGTACACATTTATCGCAAATAAATGCATTTGGGCCAGAGATTAACTTTTCAACCGCTTCTTCTGTTCGTCCACAAAAAGAGCATGTTGCTACTTCATTTCCATTTGCTTTGTTACTCATAACAGCCTACTTTGCAGGTTCTACAACTTTATCGACGAGGCCGTATTTTTTAGCCTCTTCTGCACCCATGAAAAAGTCACGGTCAGAGTCTTCGAGAATTTTTTCTAGTGTTTGACCAGAATGTTCTGCGAGGATTTTTCCCAAAGTTGTCTTCATATGAAGGATTTCTTGTGCTTGGATATGCATGTCGGCAGATGTTCCTCCGATACCACCCATAGGTTGGTGGATCATCACGCGGCTATGTGGAAGGACGTGTCGCTTCCCTTTTGTTCCCGCTGCAAGGAGTATTGCCGCCATTGATGCAGCCATTCCAATACAATAAGTGTTAATATCGACACCTAGGTATCTCATCGTATCATAGATAGCAAGACCTGCAGAAACAGAGCCGCCAGGTGAATTAATGTAGATATTGATATCTTTTTTTGGGTCTTCAGCTTTTAGGAAAATAAGCTGTGCGACAACAGAGTTTGCGACGTGCGCATCGATTTCTGTGCCGAGCATAACAATTCGGTCTTTGAGGAGGCGAGAGTAAATGTCCATTGACCGTTCGCCACGACCAGTATCTTCAATTACGTATGGGGTAAGGTAAGCGCGCGTTTCTTTCTTGCTCATGAGGTCCTCAAATATGTATTTTCATTATCACTTAAGCCTATAGAAATAAGCCATTTTTCTCCACCAAAACCTCGTATCCCTTTTTGGGGAATAGGGGGGCATTCTCTTACGAGAAGAAATTTGATGAAAATACTCCTCTTAAAAACTTTTAATCAGCTTTAGGCTTCTTTTTTGGCGCAGCCCGTTTCTTCGTATCAGAAGATTCGTCAGCTTTGGTGCCTTTTTTTGCTGAAGCTTTTTTCGCCGCTTTCTTTACTGCCTTCTTAGCAGCTTTTTTCTGAGCTGGTTTTTTCGCTTCAGTATCAGGGACTTTATTCCCCTTTTCTATGATATAGTCTTCAGCTTTATGAAGCATGATTCGTGATAGAACGATTGCCTGCTGTTCTTGCGATAGTGTCTTGTAGTCGTAAAATTCATTTCGATCTACAAACATTGCATCGAGAGGTGAATCCATCTTCGCAGGAGCGAGGTCGTCTGGCGTTACATCAAGTTTGAACTTGTTGCAAAGCGCACGACAGATGTAAAAAAGTCGAACAGCGTTATCCGCATGTTTGCGAACGCTTTCAATAGACTCTTTCTTCTCTTCCTCGTTCATTGATTTAAGACGCTCTTGGTAGTTAGGGTCATTGGCAAGTTGCTTAACTCTAAATTGAACTTCCTTTTGAAGGATTGACTCAGGAAGGTCGAAAGCACACTGCTCAACAAGCGCATCTGCAACGTGATCTCGTTGTCTGTCGCGAGCTTCTTTCTCAGATCGCTTTTCTAAAAGCTTCTGTAAGCGAGATGTCATTTCTTCAATAGAAGTAGCTCCCACTTTCTTTGCGAGTTCATCATCAATAGGAGGCAGGTCAAGAGCCTGGATAGTTACGAGTTCCACGCGAACTTTTTTCGCTGGGTTCTCATTTTTAAATTCTTCTGGAGCATCCTCATCTGGAGTGCTTACGCCCTCTTTCTTATCGCCAATTTTCATGCCAAGAACAAGGTCGTACATCCACTTTGCCATGTTTTCACGATTCACTTTGAATCGGGTATTAGCAAGTGCTTTTTCCTCTGGGTCGCTTTCTATGTTGAAGATATCGAGTGTTACATAGTCGTCTTCTTTTACAGCGCGGTCTTTAACCGGTTCCCATGTACCAAAGAATGATCGGATATGATCAATAGTTTCGCTTACCTTTGCATCATCGATCACTTCAGGCTGCACATCGATTACGTCGAGAGATGATGGCTCAAGTTCAGGAATAACTGGTTCAGTTTCGAAAGCAAATGTCATCTCAGCGCCATCTTCTTTTGAGTGCTTCTGCATGTCAAAAGAAATACGAGCGTTACCATTAAGTAGAGGAACTTTTGCGAGTTGTTGAGCTTCTTTAAAAGAAGTGTCTGCAATCTCCTGCTTCCATCTGTCTTCAAGGTGTTTGCTGTATTTTTTTTCAATCAGGTTATCTGGAGCCTTTCCTTTTCTGAATCCAGGGATACTTACTTCCTTAGCAATCGATTTGATAGCTTTGCGGTAAGATGATTGGACAAGGGTAGGGGAGGCTTTAACAAGAAGTTCTACTACGCAGTTAGGTTTTGTCGTTACGGTAACTTCAACTGAATCAGATTTATGTTTTTTCTCTTGAAGGCTTGTCATTGTAGAAAATTCCTGTTGCTTTGCAAAAAAAAATTGGAGCGGGTGATGAGACTTGAACTCACGACCCTCACGTTGGCAACGTGATGCTCTACCACTGAGCTACACCCGCTAAGTATTGACACTGGCCCCAACCAACAGTATGTCGGTTTTTCCTCACCAGTATCGAAAATCGTCGCCTACTATATTTACTTTATCGATTTTCAATCAAGCAAATTGTTACGCTTTTCTACATGGAATCTTACTCAGCAATGTGAGAGGGGTGTGTGTAAGCGGTATTTTTTTCTTGTGCGGGTAAAAAAAAATATGTAAAAGGGTCCCTTTCACCTCTCGTTAATAAATAAGTGTCTGTAGAGCGAGTGTACGCGGCCTTATTTATGTGTGGCGAAAAAAAGTGAAGAGACCGTATTTTTCAGAGCAACCTAAGAAAGAGTGCCATGTTAAATTTTCGAAAGTTGAGACAGGATATTTCTTCCAATGTGTTAAAGGAAGGCAAAGAGTTATTTGATGAAGGATTTGTCAGGTCGGCAAAAATTCTTCAGCTCGATAGCGATACTATACGCATTGGGGCCCAAGTTGTAGGACAGTACGATAACACCTATTGTCCAGAGCTTGAAATAGATAGGCTAGAAAGCGAAGTGATCGATTCCGATTGTGATTGCCCCTATCAGTTCGACTGTCAACATATTGCTGCGGTACTTTTTTATCTTGAGGGCAATCTAGATAAGATTCTGGTTTCCTATTCAAAAGAAACCGATTTAGAGGATTTGACAGATGCTCATGGATTTGAAGAAGAAGAAAAAGAGAAGATTTTAGAAGCGGTCAAGGTTGCAGAAGCGAAAGAGGAAAAAAGGAGAGATGAACAGTATCGTAAAGAAATTCTTGATGAATACTGCATAGCATCGACCCAACTCTCCAAATCGCCATTTTTCTTACCTCACGAAGAGAAAGAAATTGCCCGTTGTGATGCGGCATTCATTTTTACTGCTATCCCAGCTGATAAGCCATTTGTAGACTTCCAAATTGCCTTGAGACTCCCCTCGCGATCAAAACCACTCTTCGTCCCAAATGTCCGGGAGTTTTTTGAAGGGCTTCGTTACGTCGAACCGATTCATATGAGTGGAAAAAAATACTACTTTTCTCTTGAATCTTTCCAGGATGTAGAAAAAAGCCTTCTTGAACATGTTTCTGCAAGTGTCCTTTTCGTAGATAAGAACGCACCTGATAGAGCTCAAAAGGTCGCTCGGCTTGATAAAAAGGCGTTTGGGTCGCTCCTGGCACTTGCATATCGTCAGGGACACTCCAAGTTGAAAAGTGATGGAAAGGCGTTCCAAAGTGATGAGCCATCACCATTACCAGCGCTTTATTTCGAGGGATTCGAAACGCCTCTTTCGTTTTCATTGACCCATGCACTCTTTTCTATAGGCATTGAATATTTGGAACCACCAACTTCAAAAATACTTTTGAACCCACAAATTGAGATTGAGGGTGATGTCGTTCAGCTCGAAGATGTCCAATTTTTTGAGTGTGAAGAACCAGGATTACTTTACCATTCAACGTACTATGGGTTTACCGATGAGATTTCTAGAAAGCACATCCGTTCCGTTGCTCTGATGCGTGAAATGACCATTCCAGAGCCGCTTTTCGGGTCATTTGTTGAGAACGCCATACCAGAGTTATCTCGATATGCTAAACTTCGAAACACAGAACTTCTAGAGTCAATCTCAACACTTCCTTTTGTAAGTGATGTGAGTGGTGTTTGTGAGCTGACCTATCTTAACGGAGAGCTTGAAGCAAAACTCTACTTCAAATATGGGGAACACAGAATTCCTGCATCTCAGAAAGGACTTTCCTACGATCATATTGAATCGTTTGTGAGTGACGAAGGGGTGCTAGCGCGTAACCTCGTTGCTGAGGAAAAGCTCATTGATGAATTATTCCAAGACTTTATCTATGAACCTGAACATGAACATTACGTTGCGAAAACTGAGCGAAAAGTAATTGATTTCATGACTGAGGTAATTCCACGCTTCCAAGATGCGGTGGAATTCGAATGTCCACAAAATCTACTCGACCAGTTTATCTATGATGAAACATCGTATAAGTTAGGGTTGTCTCATACTGATCGAATGGATGTGTACAAAATCAAGATGGAAGTCATTGGCCCACTCCGTGGCGTGTCGATGGATCGTCTATGGGATTGTGTTGTCTCGAAGCGTCCGTATGTGGAGCTTGAATCCACTCGCTCTAGCGTAGGAAACAAGATTCCAAAAATCTTAGTTCTCGATCTGACGCAAACCTCAAAAATCGTTCAGCTTTTTGATGAACTTGGGATCACAACCTTGAAGAACCATACTCTTGAAAGACCCCTTTGGAGTCTTGCGAATATTGATGGTTCCCAGTGCGAGGGGCTTCCAATTACCTTTACAATGACCAAGCAACTCAAAGATATTCGTATGCAGATGCTTGGAGAGAAACACTTCGAATTCTCTAAAATTCCAGAAGTGGTTAATGCAAGCCTGCGTGAATACCAGGTTGAAGGAGTCCATTGGCTTGAACGACTTCGTCTCATGTACCTGAACGGTATTTTGGCGGATGACATGGGGCTTGGAAAGACATTGCAAGCAATCGTTGCTGTGACTCAACATATCGGTCCAAAAAAACCTCCAGCACTTGTTGTGTGTCCGACATCGCTCTTGTATAACTGGAAAGAAGAATTCCAAAAATTTAACAGCTCTTTGAAGACACTTGTTGTTGATGGAATGCCTCACCAAAGAAAGAAACTGATCGACACATTGTTTGACTACCATGTGGTTATTACTTCGTACAGTTTACTGCAAAAGGATGTTGAATTGTATGGTGACACGCAGTTCTCATACATGGTTCTCGATGAGGCGCAACACATCAAAAACAGAGGAACGAGAAATGCTCGTTCAGTGAAGCAGGTAAAAGCGGCGCACAAATTGATCTTGTCGGGTACTCCAATTGAAAACTCATTGGATGAGCTATGGTCGTTGTTTGATTTCCTTATGCCGGGTTTCTTAAGCTCGTACGACCGATTTGTGGAAAAATATGTACGATCTGCAGGAGAAGAGCACACAAGCAACCTAGAGTATCTTCGAAAAAAGGTTTCTCCATTCATTCTTCGACGTATGAAGACAGATGTGCTTAAAGACCTGCCTCCGGTTTCTGAGATTAACTACCGGTGTCAGCTCTCTCCAATGCAGCAAGAACTATACCGTTCGTACGCGGAATCAGCTCGGGACGAGCTTGTTCGACTTGTTGAACGTGATGGATTTGATAAAGTACAGATTCATGTACTCGCGACGCTAACTCGCTTGAAGCAGATCTGCTGTCACCCAGCGATCTTTGCGAAGGAAACGCCAGAAGCGGGAGATTCTGCAAAATATGACATGCTTCTCGAGCTTCTTCAGACGCTTATTGAGGGAAAGCACAAAACAGTTATTTTCTCTCAGTATACAAAAATGCTGCAGATAATGCGCGATGATTTCGAAAAGCTTGGCATTCGATTTAACTACCTAGATGGGTCGAGCAAAAACCGACTTGATCTCGTGAAACAATTTAATGAAGACGACAGCCTTTCTGTCTTCTTAGTATCACTCAAAGCTGGTGGAACAGGTCTCAACTTAGTTGGAGCTGACACCGTTATCCATTACGATATGTGGTGGAATCCTGCTGTTGAAAATCAGGCAACTGATAGAGTACATAGATTGGGACAAGACCAAAAAGTTTCAGTCTATAAACTGGTGACGCTTGGTACGATCGAGGAAAAGATCGTAGAGATGCAAAATAGAAAAAGAGGCATCGTGAAAAAAATCGTAAGTAGCGATGATGAAGTGCTTACGAAACTTACTTGGGAAGATGTCCTTGAATTATTGCAAACATAATTAAGGATATGGTAGATTGCGTAGAACTTGGTATCATAAGGATGTAGGATGAGTGCTGGACGAGCTGCGAGCCATCTTTTAAAGACATTTGGTAAAGAACTATACACCAAATGGGGAAGACTTTCTGGATTATTTACAAGCGACATTGGAATTGACTTAGGAACAGCAAACACACTCGTGTACGTTCGTGGGAAAGGTATCGTTCTCGCAGAACCATCGGTTGTTGCTGTTGACTCTCAAACGAATGAAGTATTAGCCGTTGGTCACAAAGCAAAACAAATGCTCGGAAAAACTCCGAGAAAAATCCATGCCGTACGTCCGATGAAAGATGGTGTTATTGCAGACTTTGAGATTGCTGAAGGAATGTTAAAAGCACTTATCTCTCGAGTAACTCCTGCGCGAACACTCTTTAGACCAAAAATTCTTATTGCCGTTCCATCAGGTATTACTGGTGTTGAAAAACGAGCGGTAGAAGATTCTGCGCTTCGTGCTGGAGCGCAAGAAGTTATCCTGATTGAAGAGCCAATGGCTGCGGCTATCGGTGTAGATCTCCCTGTACACGAACCATCTGCCAACATGATTATTGACGTGGGTGGTGGTACAACAGAGATTGCGATCATTTCTCTTGGTGGTATTGTTGAGTCTCGATCCCTTCGAATAGCAGGGGATGAGTTCGACGAATGTATTATCAATTACATGCGTCGTACCTACAACTTAATGATTGGTCCTCGAACTGCCGAAGAAATTAAAATGACCATCGGTTCAGCATACCCATTGGGTGAGCATGAGCTTGAAATGGAGGTTCGTGGCCGAGACCAAGTTGCAGGTCTTCCTATCACAAAACGAATCAACTCTGTAGAAATCAGAGAATGTCTAGCGGAGCCAATTCAGCAGATTATCGAATCTGTAAAAGTGGTTCTCGAAAAATGCCCTCCAGAACTTTCTGCTGACCTTGTTGAGCGTGGAATGGTTCTTGCAGGTGGTGGAGCACTTATTAAGGGACTTGATAAAGCCTTTATTAAAGCTGCTGGTCTGCCTGTTATCGTTGCTGAAAATCCACTGCTCGCGGTATGTCTGGGAACAGGGAAGGCTCTTGATTACCTTGAGCGGTTTAAGAAGACCAAAGCGATTGCATAAGGAAACGCCTTTCCACTGAAAAGGAGGAGAGGGTGCACACCACACAACATCAAAAGCTCAATGAATGGATTGAAAAAATGGTTCACCTCTGTGAACCGGATTCTGTTCATTTTTGTAACGGCTCAGAAGACGAGTATGATTCTTTATGCTCGCTACTCGTTGATAAAGGCGTTTTCATAAAGCTCAACGAAAAACTAAGACCCAATAGTTATCTTTGCCGTTCAGACCCTCAAGACGTAGCCCGTGTTGAAGAAAGAACCTTTATCTGCTCAGAAAAAAAAGAAGATGCAGGCCCAACAAACAATTGGAAAGCACCTTCAGAAATGAAGTCTATTCTCAATGGCTTATTCAAAGGATGTATGCGCGGAAGAACCATGTATATTGTTCCTTTTTGTATGGGGCCGTTGCATTCAGAACTATCAATCATTGGCGTGCAACTAACCGATTCAGAGTATGTTGTGACAAACATGCGAATCATGACTCGGATGGGGAAAGGTGCCCTTGAAATCCTTGGAAAGAGTGGTGAATTTATCCCTTGTATGCATTCTGTCGGAGTACCTCTAAAAGAAGGGGAAAAAGATGTTGCATGGCCATGTCGAAAAGATGAGAAATACATCACGCATTTTCCCGAGACTCGCGAAATTTGGTCTTTTGGTTCTGGATATGGTGGAAATGCGCTTCTTGGAAAAAAATGTTTAGCTCTTCGAATAGCATCTGTCAAAGCACGTGATGAAGGGTGGTTTGCGGAACATATGTTGATCAGTAAGCTAACCAATCCGGAAGGAGAGAGTAAGTATATTACAGGAGCTTTTCCAAGTGCGTGCGGAAAAACGAACCTAGCAATGCTTACCCCATCAATCCCTGGGTGGAAAGTTGAGACAGTTGGTGATGATATCGCGTGGATGCGATTTGGGAAAGATGGAAGGCTGTACGCGATTAATCCCGAGGCAGGTTTTTTTGGAGTAGCTCCAGGAACTTCCTTAAAGTCTAATCCAAATGCCATGGCGTCGATTGCTAAAAACTCGATCTTCACCAATGTAGCGCTGACCGATGAGGGAGATGTGTGGTGGGAAGGTATGACTGATGAAGCGCCTTCACACCTTGTCGATTGGAAAGGGAATGACTGGACACCCGATTCAGAAACGAAAGCTGCACACCCAAATGCGCGCTTTACCGCGCCCATACAGCAATGTCCATGTGTTGATCCTGCATATGAGGATGTTCGTGGTGTGCCTATTTCTGGGATTATCTTCGGAGGAAGAAGAGAGTCTACTGTACCTCTCGTTGTCGAATCGTTTAACTGGGCGCATGGGACTTTTTTAGGGGCATGTCTCTCTTCTGAAATGACAGCAGCAGCAGCTGGAAAAATTGGAAAATTACGTCACGATCCGTTTGCTATGCTTCCTTTTTGTGGGTATAACATGGGTGATTATTTTGGACATTGGCTACAGGCTGCGGAGAAGAAAGGCGTTCCAAAAATATTCCACGTAAACTGGTTCCGTAAAGGTGAAGATGGGAAATTCCTCTGGCCTGGATTCGGTGAAAATATCAAAGTGCTTGCGTGGATATTTGAACGGTGTGATGGAAAAGAGACCGCGGATAAGACACCGCTTGGGTACATGCCCAAAAAAGGAGTGCTTGATGCGCCTTCAGAGCTCTTTGAAATCGATAAAGAAAAATGGGAAAAAGAGCTGGAAGAAATCAAAGAATACTTTACTCTGTTTGGATCTCATCTACCTAGTGGGATACGTGAACAGATAAAGGATCTAGAACAAAGAATATGCGAGTAGTACTTCAAAAAGTCTCGTCATCCACCGTCACAGTCGATGAGGAAATTGTAGGGGAAATAGGCCCAGGAATCCTTGTGCTTCTTGGCATCACTCATACAGATACAAAAAAAAATGCAGACTATCTGGTTGATAAAGTGTGCGGACTTCGAATATTTCCCGATACTGAAGGAAAGATGAATCTTAGTGTCGAAGATGTGAGAGGGGAGGTGCTTGTCGTTTCCCAGTTTACACTCTACGGGGACAGTGCTAAGGGAAAGCGCCCTTCTTTCATAACAGCAGCTCGCCCAGAACATGCTCGTCCACTGTACGAATATTTTGCGAGTAAAGTAGCTGAGAGACTTGGAAAGGTTGAAACAGGAATGTTTGGCGCTCAGATGGATGTGTCGCTCGTTAACGATGGGCCGGTCACGCTCATCCTCGATTCATAAATGAATAAGAGATGTTCTCACTTTGAAGATCTTGCGTGCTCTCACCTCGCTGTATTAATCTATACAGCTTCGGTGATGCGCTGCAATTCTCCTTCGCGATAACCCTCTTTTAGATGTAAAGCCGGTTTACTTGAAGAAAAGGCCGGTTGGCCTTTTCTCCAGAGTGATGGAATTAGACTGTTGCTGGAGCAACAAGCTCTTGTTCTTTAAAGAAAAAGTTGATCTCCACCTTTGCTGTTTCAGCTGCGTCAGAGCCGTGGACTGCATTCGCATCGATGTTCTCTGCAAAGTCAGCTCGGATCGTTCCTGGGGCTGCTTCTTTAGGGTTAGTGGCACCCATAAGCTCTCGGTTTTTTGCAACTGCATTTTCGCCTTCAAGGGCAGAAACAACAACAGGTCCTGAAGTCATAAATTCAACTAAATCGTTGAAAAAAGGGCGCTCTTTATGGATTGCGTAGAATTCGCCTGCTTGTTCTTTTGTCAAATGGAGCAGTTTCATACCAATAATGTTAAGTCCAGCTTTTTCAAATCGAGAAAGAATTTCTCCGATATGTTTTTTTTGAACAGCGTCCGGCTTGATAATAGATAGTGTTCTTTCTTTTGTCATAGTAGTTTACTCCTGAATAATTTCGGGAATATTCTACCCAGTAATAGTTCAAAAGTAAAGAATCGAATTCAATATTAAAAAAATAATAAGAATTAATTAAGATGGATCCGAAAAGTGGGCAGGAGTATACTCATTTACTATATAAATTTTTTGAGGTATTTGTCGATGGCCATTGGATTGAGCGCTCAAGAGCGAAACCTTCTTGGAGGAAGGGCATTTGAAGCCCTTCAGGACAGACTTACAGTTGATGATTTATGTTGCTCAATTCTCTATACTCAGTTAGATGAGCCGCATCTCGAAGGCGATGACTTTATCGACTCTGGTGCAGTCTATGGCGCTCTAACTGGAAAGTTTTATTCGAGAGCGTACGTTGAAAATCCTGCCTTTCTTAATCTGCGCGAGTGGAATCTGAGAATCCGTGGTCGCAATGAAAATAGAGAGCTCGATGACCCTAGCTTGTATATTGATGCAAGAAAGGTTACCGAGCTGGGACAAAGGCTGTGGCGATCTGGAGAGGTCTTATCGAAAGCGCTTGATATTGATGAAGATGATGCACAAAAAATTGTGGCCCATTTTTGGGATGACTGCTCTCGTTTAGGTGATTTAGAAGATACAGCAATCCTTGAACGTGTCGGGGAGGCATTTTATGCAATGGTTGAAGAGAATGGTGGTGAGCGTAATGCTATAAGAGCGTGTGCGGCTGGTAGTAATTTACCACTCCGGGTAGAGGTTTTGCCAACGACTGTTCTTGCTCGTTTGTACCCTCGGTTTATGGAACTGCCCATTGATAATGAAATTCGTCAGATTGCAGCAGAACGGCTTAACTACGAAAAGATTCAAGAAGATTTTACTCCCGTTGCTGAATTTAGAGACACTCTGCCCCCTGTGCCAATGCACCTCAATTCTTTGTATGAATTAGAGCCAGCAACTACTGCTTTTGAAAGAGAGCGATTAGTACGAGCCACTGCCGAGAGAGAGCAACGGCTGCCAGAAGAAGAGGGAAATGAATTTGTTGCTGGTGCGTATCAATTTGCGAAAGAAGTACTTTGTATGATTCGTAATGGCCTTGTGTATGCGGCTTCGTCGGTCGTATATCTAGTAAGTCTGATTGCAAGTCGCTCATTCGGTGCAGCGCAACAGGATGCTGAGCGTTTTCTCAGAAACGCATTAATTTAAAAGAAGAGGAATAAAGTGTATGGCAATTGAAGCAAGACAAGCAGAAAGAAACCTGGTAGCAGGTTTTGATCCAGTTGAATTTCTAGGAGAACAGGTGAGTATTGATGATCTGTGTTGCCCAGTTTTGATGACGCCTTTTGAGGGAGAAGAGGATGACGAAGCTGTCTATAGCATAGTTGATGGACGGTTTTATGATATTCTATCTGTCGATTCAGAGCATTTTCTGTATGTACATAATGAAGGAAATCCATATGACGATGAGGAACTAGAAGGAATTAGGGACGAATGGGTATATCAGGGTGTGAATGTCACGAATCGGCAACCTGATCATCGGTCATTTTACATCCGGGCGCCTCGGGTAATCGATCTTGCGGCACGGGTGCGTGACGTGGTAGCGCGTTTGCAAAGAGATGAATTGTTTAGAGAAGATGTTGAGCTTGCTGGAGCCGTTACTCAAAGGCATTGGAGTCATCTTGCACATATTGATGATGAAAGTGAAAGAGAGATCATTGAGAGAGTTAAAGGGCTTTATAGGGATGACCTTGAAACAATTGATGAAGAGAGTCAGGCGGCTAAGATACGCCGGTTTAAAAGAGAAACCCCAGAGTTTTCGGAAATGCCAATAAGGGCGGAAGTGCTTCCAATGGATGTGCTAGGCCGGCTACACAGAGTTATTCGACAGCTGCCACCAGACGACCATATACGAGAAATTTTTGAGAGAAGGCTAGATAACGAGTCAATTGGGGAGAGATTTGATATCCCTGATCGACTCCCCGAAGGAATGGCCCCACAACCAGCTTATGCCCCGGATAGACCTATAGCACCACAGTGTCCTGAGCTTGAAGGTCCGCTTATGGGCGAGGTGGATGCTCCATTGGAAGCTGTAGAGGTGCGTCCTGAAGAAGAACGGCATGTGGGAGTACGCCAAGTTGTAGAGCTTCCTGTTCGAGAACATGTCGTTGTACGTGTGATCAAAGAGGTGGCAAAAAGTGTGTTTAATACTGTTGTCTATGTATTGTCACCATTCGTTTTTTTGGCAAACCTTGCGGTTACATGGTCTGTTGAGCGCTCGTATGATAATATGAGAGCGGTTATGAACAGAGTACTTTGGGCATAGGAGAGGGAAATGACACAAATATTAACTGGTGGCATAGCCTCTATAGATTTTTTGACCCAACGAATCACACCTGAAGAGTTTGAGTGCCCAGTGTCTATAAAGGCTTTTGGGATCGTTGATGGTGAATTAGAGGGTAAAGCGAGTTACAGTGTTATTTCTGGTGGTTTTTTTGATGCCGACACCGTTCGTCAATTGTTTCGGCATGATTATAGAAACCCTATCAATAGAGCTGATGATTCAGAAGAGCTGTACCTTCCAGCGCCAAAAATGGACAGGGTTTCCCGAAGATTTTTCAATGCAAAAGAGGAAGCTACAAGGATTCTTGATGATGAAGGTTTAGCTGAAACACTACTCACACATCATTGGGATGATCGTATTATTCAGAGTGCTGAGTTTCCTGTGAGGGGTGGTATCTTTCAAGACTATGTGCGCATGCTCCACAGAAAATACCTTGGGGATGTGCGGAAAGCTGAACGACAAGGAGTCGCTCCTGATGAAGCTCGGAACGTTGTGAGAGCGGAGTATCGAGAGCTTTCTCAGCTTCCGTTTAAAGCGGAGGTGATTCCAATTGCTGTTCTTGGAAGGCTCGCTCAGGTAATTAATGCAGCAAGTTTCGCAGACCCATCGGTGGCGGCAGTGAAGGATGTCGCAGCAGCTCGTTTTGCAAGAGAGCGTGTGGTTCATGACTTTGCTCCGAATGTGCTTGGAAATCGTTTTGCAGCGCATCAAATACCACGCCTTGAGCTTAATGATCGAGGGCGTATTGATGTTCATCGCTCAGGACATTTGCCTAGAATTGGGTTTTTCGCAACTGTTTCGAAAATTGCTGAAACTATCCTTGTTCCATTCACATGGCTAAGTGGATTGTTTTGTACTTTTAGTCTTCAGGACGCTAACATAAGAGCGCAGAGAGCATTTAACGAAATCTGGGCTTAATTCTTGAAGATCCTAGTATGTAAATTACGTCATCATGGAGATGTGCTCTTAACATCTCCATTTTTGTATGCGCTCAAAGAAGCGTATCCTGAAGCACAAATCGATTGCTACATCCCAAAAGGATCGTATCCAATGCTTGAGGGGCATCCAGCTCTCAATAAGGCCTTTTTCAAAGAGGATGGCTTTACTGTTTTTTTTGCCCTTCGTAAAGAAAAATATGACCTCGCATTTAATCTCACGGAAGGTGACAGAGGTGCACTTGCTTGCCTGTTTTCGAGGGCAAAGGTACGAGTTGGAGTGGATCCAGGAAAGAGCGGTTTTCTTTTTAAGCGGAAGATTTTTTCACACCTTGTTGAACACTGCCCAAATCCAAAACACACGATTGAAAAGAATCTCGATGCGTTACGTGTTTTAGGCTTTTCTCCAACCCCAGAATGTCGTGCATTAACACTCGCTATTCCTGAAGAGGTGGAAGAAAAAATACACGATGAATATGGGACTGGATATATCCTTTTTCATCCAGTTTCAAGGTGGCTTTTTAAATCTCTTCCTTCTGATACAAACGCCAAGATAGTGAATGCACTTGTGGCTGAAGGGCATCGTGTGGTTCTCAGTTCCGGTCCTGGCGTAGAAGAAATGCGGTACATAGAAGCATTGCAAAGTCAGCTGAAATATCCCGTTGAATCTGCAGCTGGAAAGACTACTCTGAAAGAACTCGGAGCATTAATACGCGCTTCGCGACTCGTAGTTTGTCCAGACTCTGTTCCATTTCACATGGCGAATGCGTTGCAAAAACCTGTTGTGACTTATTTCGGGCCGACCTCAGAAAAAAATTGGGGCCCATGGCGGAACCCACATGCTACCGTTATCACACAGGAGCTCCCATGTAGGCCCTGTTTTCGTGCCGGATGTGCAAATACAAAAATATCAGACTGTTTAGTAACACTTTGTCCAGAAAGAGTTTTGAATTCTATTAGAGCGTCGCTCGCGGTTGAAACTACAGTGTAAAATTCTCGCCGAAGTATGTTTTTCGAGCAAATTCGCTGCGTAAAAGCTCTTCAGGAGTACCCTCTAGCAAGACCTTGCCTTCATTGATGAGATAGCTTCTGTCAACGATAGAGGTAAGTTCGCGTGCATTATGATCTGTAATGAGGACGCTAATTCCTTTTTTCTTCAAATGCTGAATAAGGAGCTTTACGTCATTTACTGAAAGAGGGTCAATGTTCGCAAATGGCTCATCGAGGAGTAAAAGTGAGGGGTTAGTAACGAGTGCTCTCGTGATTTCAAGTCGCCTTCTTTCTCCTCCAGATAACGTGCATGCGAGTTTATTTCGGTGAGAAGTGAGGGAGAGTTCTTCTAAAAGTTCTTCAAGACGCTCTTTCTGTTGTTTTTTTGAAAGTGTCGTAAATTCAAGAATGCTTCTAATGTTATCTTCCACACTCATCTGTCGAAAAACAGACGGCTCTTGTGCGAGGTAGCCCATGCCCATTCTAGCGCGCTTATGGATAGGATAGCTTGAAACGTCATGACCTTTGAAGAGCACCTTACCTTCACTTGGAGAAATAAGGCCTATCGTCATGTAAAACGCCGTCGTTTTCCCAGCGCCATTTGGGCCTAAAAGACCGACAACCTCCCCAGCATTTACTGTAAAAGAAAGGCCGTCTACGACATTTTTTCCGCCGTATTCTTTTATGAGAGATTTAACTTCTAGCAGCATGTTTTTTTTCTCCAAAAAAGAAAGGGATCTCTCCGTTTCCTTTTATTTTCTCTGCAGTAATATGGGGAGCGCCTTCGATGAATTCGATGTGGATATCCTCTCCCTTTCCTTCAAAGTAGGGGAGCTTAGGAGCAGTTTTTATCCCTTTTTCAAACACAAAATCCATCTCTTTTGCTTCAAGGTCTAGTGTCGAATAAATGAAGGTTGCTGATCCAGTGTTAAAAAACCTCGTTTCCTTCTCCTCCTCAATTGATCGACCTTTTACGTCATGCATCGCTTCAACGAGACCCTCGTTGTTAAAATAGAGCAAGGTAAAGGGACTATTGAGAATGGTGGTAAACATTCCAAGGCTCGTTCTGCTAAATAATTTTTTCCGTACATCATGCCGAGTCTGAAAAAAGGGAGTTTTTTCCTTCTGGTCCTGCATAGATAACACTGGAAGGGGAACCTTCAGTGCCGTGAATGCGATAAGAAAAAGGAAGGCTACAGTGAAAAATCGAAGTAGCCAACTTCCCCGTTTATAGACCGTTGAGGTAATCATAGAGCCCTTTTAGTTCCGTCAGGAGGTTTTCAAGGTCTGTGAATGGGAAGACAGAAGAAGCATCACTCTTCGCTTTTTCTGGATTCGGGTGTGATTCTAAAAAGATAAGATTTGCCCCTGCTGCTAATGCTGCTTTAGCAAGTGTCGGAATGAATTCCCTTTGTCCCCCAGACGAAGTGCCTTTACCACCTGGAAGCTGTACGGAGTGGGATGCATCGAAGCAGACGGGATACCCCATAGCCTGCATAATTGGAATGCACCGCATATCACTTACGAGGTTATTATACCCGAAGCTTGCGCCTCTATCGCATAAAATGATGTTCTTATTACCAGATGCTTCGAGTTTGTCGACGATGTTCTGCATATCCCAGGGAGCCAAAAACTGTCCCTTTTTTACATTAATGGGCTTGCCTGTTTCGCCAGCAGCTACGAGAAGGTCTGTTTGTCGAGAGAGGAAGGCGGGTATCTGAAGAATGTCGAGTACTTCAGCCGCTGGTGCTGCGTGTTCAGGGAGGTGGATGTCCGATACAACGGGAACATTGAATGTGTTTTTAACTTCTTGAAGGATTGAGAGGCCTTCTTCAAGGCCGGGGCCTCGAAATGAAGATATTGAGGAGCGATTCGCTTTATCAAAGCTCGATTTGTATACAAGTTGGATCCCTAGCTTTTTCGCGAGGGTACAGAGAAATTCAGCTGTTTCGAGGGCATGTTCCCTCGACTCAATGACGCAGGGTCCTGAGAGAAGTGTGAATGGTGTTTTAACGCCAACCTTGTATGGCCCGATAGTGACTGTTTTCATAGGCCACCATGGTAAGTTACAGGGAGTATTTTGTCATGTTCAAAAATACTTGGTGGTTGTTAGGAGATTTTTTTATCCAGCTATTTACTTTTTCTGTCTCATTGGTATGATGAAATCTGAAGGTGCGGGTGTAAAAATTAATTTTCTAGGTGAAATTAATATTCTCGAATGCTAGACTAACCCACATCTTTTGCAGCGTACAAATGCAAGTGATGAAACGACTGCGGATTGATAGCTCAGCTGGATAGAGCATCCGCCTTCTAAGCGGACGGTCGCAGGTTCGAGTCCTGCTCAATCCGTTACCTTTTACGAGGAATGAACAAAGAATCATATTTAGGCGACTACAGCCTCTCTCTTTACTCTTTTCCTTCTCTTGAATCTATCCTCAATAGATTCAAAGCGCCCGATTTCGTCACTTTACACCAGCAAATTAAGTATAATAAAGTTGGTGAAGCGCTGCTTGCTCTTATCGATCAAGAGCAAAATGCACCGTTTTTACTTCCTGCAGTTACAGAGTTTATTTCCCGAATTCGAAATGACAACATTCTCGAAGAATATACACTTGCAGCATTCGAATTTTGGCTGAATAACTTCGCTCATTTGAGTGACGAAAAAAACCTAGCGATACGCGGTAAGATTGTCGGAAAGCAGATCCCACGAGATGCGTATCAGGTTTATTTCCCAATCGGTATGGGGAAAAAACACCCTGGAAGCCATTTTGTCGCTGCCCACACTTCACCAGACCTCGATACTACGGTTGCTTCTTTTTGGGGCTTTGTCGATGCATTCGCTGCTCGCGTTTCAGAAGGACTGCATATTTGGAACGTGCCAGGTGGCGCGCCAAAAAACCTTGTAGAACTCGATCTTTTATTCCATCAAAACTTTGGAGAAGGGGTGTTCGATGCGCTTGCTAAAACAAGAACAGCATTGACCCTGTCAGCGCTTGACCTTGTTACCCAAGAAGGGCTGCTTCGAAAACACCTTGGTGATCAAGCGATGAGTTTTGATCATGAACGGAAAAGTAGCGCTGTTGTTCTTGTTGATGAAGAAGGGTACTACCTGGGTGATTGGCGAAGTATTGATGTAGAGGGTGTTCGCCAGATTATACTCGCGTTGAACAATTGTTTGCGATGGCTTGAAGGACATATACATATACAGCTTATTTCCCTTTTCTCAGCTAAGAGTGTCACACGGGAAAATACCGTCGAGCATGTTCAAGAACTGTTGCAAATAAAGCTCAAAGACTGTGAGCCCGCAGCAGAGTTCACACTTCGTCAGCAAAAATATTTGCAAGACTACCTTATTCATGTTCTTGAAGTAGAGCAAGGGATTGATGCCACCTTCGCAGAGTTTGCTACGAGTATGGAAGCAAAAGACATCTCATCTTTCAGCAAAGTATTTGGATTACTAGAAGACTTAAGTGCACCATCGCTCTTCGGCGAAAAAGGAGATCTATCTGCGGAAAGGCCTGAGCTCTTTACAAAGTTGAAGCAGATCGTGACAAAGCTTTCTGAAACCTTCAGAGAGATTCGCGGATTTGTCGAATCACTCCAAATTGCTCTTGAAATCAAGACTAAAGTACTTGGATATGCCCCGCAGTATGTGACGTATAGAACTGACGTCGAAGAGATCAAAAGTAAGATGAATGGGTATACGCACTTAACGGTAAACTATCCAAATGAAGAGGGGAGCCTTATCCCAGTTGGTGTCATCTATGCATCAGATATTCAAAAATCGGTGCTAGGGACAGTGACGTTACGCGATTTTTGTAATAGAGAAGAAGTTAAAATTCCTCCGTACCTTGAGATTATTAGCGTTATTGATCACCACAAAGCGACACTTACAACTAGTGCGCCAGTAACTGCGTATATTTCTGATGCGCAATCATCGAATGCTGCCGTTGCAGAGCTCGCATTCCAGATAAATGATATGTATTCTACCTCTGGTATGAGCGTCGAGGAGATTGATGCACAACTCCAGGAAGAGAAAAGCAATCTGAAACTTTACTCTCGTCTGATTCGAAAGAAAATGGCTGCTGAACGAAGTAAGGGTGGTTTTTCGATCAGTGTTGAACGGGAGTTTTTAGAGTACCTCCATTTTGTATATGCTATACTTGATGACACAGACCTTCTGACAAAAGTTTCACGACGTGATATTGAATGTGTAGCGGAGTTGCTTAATCGAATGAAGACGATAAGCAAAAAAAGAGAGGTCGAAATCGTTTCTTTTGATGATATCGATAAAGGAAGTGATTTTGTAAAAGAAGCTGCAAAACGCCTTCTTCAAAACGAAGACTTTTACTCACTCTACAGCAAAGTATATGCATCGAAAGAGTCAGCAGTAGAAGAAAATATTCAGAAATGCTTAAAAGGGGACTATGCAGCATTTTTTGCTGATACGAAAGTGCTTGCAACCATCAACCGTGTTTCACAAAGTAAAATCTTCGCTAAAAACTATGAGAGCTTATCGGCGCATAGAGAACAGCTCATCAAGACCTGGATAACAAAGGCAGAAAGCATTGCAAATGCAACACAGGAAATAGATTTTTATCTGCATATGGTATCGACAGTCTCAAGTGCTGAAGAATTACATCAAGGAGTGTCAGTTACCTATGACCACAAAGATGAGCTTTGGTTCTGGATTCCTAATACACCTCTTTCTATCGAACACTTGCAGCTCTTTCTTTCCAATTTTAAACAGGTGCTTGCACCATGTCAAAATGAGCTCGAAGCTACGTTCTTCGGTCCCCACGCAAAGCAGTGGTCCCAACTCTTTAAAGAGAGTTTTCTGTCAATGCCTCACAAAATCAACAGCAATGCTGACTTCTCACTAGCTATGGTTCAGTTTCCTGCTGGCATTCTCAACTCGCGAAAAGCAAAAGTCGCTCCTCACTTGGCAACGAGATCAAGTAATTAGAGTCACGTATAAAAAATTTAGACATAAAAAAACGCACACTGTACACAGTGCGCGTTGAAAGTGGAAGAGAAGCAGTAAGGACTACGCTTCTTCGTTCTCTTCGTTCTCTTCTGATTCTGCACCTTCTTCAAGGATTTCGAGGTTTACTCTCATCCCATTTCTGCTTGCAACAGACATAAGTAGTGTGCGAACCGCATTAATAGTTTTTCCCCTTTTCCCAATAATCTTTCCGATGTCAGCTTTATCGACACGTAGTTCAATGATCAACGTGTGTGTGCCACCTATTTCGTTAATCTGTACTTTATCAGGATTGTCAACGAGATTTTTAACGATGTATTCAACAAATTCTTTCATAGTTCGATCTCCGGTATCATTAGAAAGCGATACAACAAATGGTACTACATGGTCAGATATTTATCCATGAGTTTGTGCGGAGGAGCGGTGACAGTCATCTCCATACCGGTTCGTGGGTGGCGAAAGGTTAGTTTCCACGCATGGAGGAGTTGGCTTGAAAGCCCATATTTTTTATTAATGTGGTCTATACCATATGTTGGGTCGCCGAGTATTGGGGTATTCAG
>Ga0070728_10002048_pt1 | contig 26662 bp, 38 predicted proteins | sample tdDd471_FD_66723 | JGI IMG/M metagenome (GOLD analysis project Ga0070728, IMG submission 66723) | Marine sediment microbial communities from the Atlantic coast under amendment with organic carbon and nitrate - tdDd47.1 | ecosystem: Environmental > Aquatic > Marine > Coastal > Sediment | place...
CGGTCTACGAGCTGGCGGCCCTCGGCGACGCGGTGATCTTCAACCTCATCGAGTTCCTCACGGGGGTGCTGTGGCTCGCCCGCGAGGTCTACGGTGCCGACCTGCTGAATAGCCGAAACATCGGACGAATGACCAAGCCGATGGTGCCGCTTCCTCTCGATGCCTTCGCGTGGGATGACATCGATCTACACCTCGAAGCAGAAGGCATCCGACAACTCAGCGAACGCATCATCGAAGGAGATCGGGCCGCCTTCGTGCAGATGAAGAGCCTGCTGACACAGGCCCTCGAATGGATGAACCTCGACACCCAGCCCCACCACGATGGATCCTTTTCCACCGTTGCCGCGTTCCATCTGATGAACGGATACAGCGAGGTCGGCAAGCTCAACGTCTTTCGTCGAGGTCACGACGATGGCAGCATATCGGTAGGCTACCACCTCTACCGACCCACGCTGCCCAAGAGCGACGAGAACCGAAGCATCTTCGCCGACTCCCTGTCCGAAGCCCTGGCCAAGGCCGAGCTGTGGCTCCCCATCCGAGAGCGGCATGCCTGGGTCGAGGAGCATACCGAAGACCCTGTCTGGCTCTTCGACCCCGACATCCTCGAGGCCTACGACCTGCTCGGCACACCATCTCCGCTCGGCCAGGAATGGGAGAGCTTCGCTGTGTGGGCCGAGGCCAATGGACTTACCTCGAGCACCTGATGAACCTCTTGACGTCAGCGATGCTCGTGTGTGCGACCCTGCTCGGGATCGGCAATGCTCTGTGGCTCTGTCGACACCTGCTGAGAGCAGCCAAGACATCAGCAGCAGCTCCCGAGCAAGCGCAGTTCCCCAACGAACCATCCCCCGAAGATGCTGACATCGTCGGTGAGCATCTGGCAGCAAACCTACTTTGTCTCGAGAACCGCATGAAGGCGACACACATGCTGCACGCGGACGAGATACGGAAAGATGAGCTTGACCTGCTCGAAGCCCAGCTTGTGCTGGTGGCGCGGATGCGGGTCAGGGTCGAATCCGAACTTGGGAGGAAGCATGGGAGTGCACGTCGCCAACGGTGGGCTGAGGAGTCACGCCACGGGAACGCCGATCACTGCTGATCTGGAGTTCTACCTGCACTGGGAAGACGAGAACCTCAACGAGATGACCGTCGTGACCAACGCCCAGGCCCTGCAGCTGCAGGAGGACGCCCTGGACAGCCAGAGCGCCTTCGACACCACCGCAGGGTCCATCGCCAGCTGGTACGCGCTCTCGAGCCTCAGCAGCGCAAAGAAGGCAGCAGCGCGAGAGCGAGCTCGGGCCGGTGTGGCTCGGTTCGCCAACACGCCACGCCCATGATCTATCTGGACGCGTGACACACACCGTGGTAGGCTTGGGGTGGCGACACCGCGCCTACCCCGTGTGATCCCCACTGATCACGCTCCGGGGGAAACGGACTCCGTCCGTGGTCAGCTACTAACATCACGATGATGCTGACGCACGGGTCTGAGTGGGCAGACTTCAGTGGGTCCCATGGCATCCTCGAACAAGAAGCTGAAGAAGCTGGCTCGCGCACGACAGCGCGAGACGGGTGAGCGCTACACGGTGGCCCTGGAGAACGTGCGTCGGCAGAATGGAGTCGACATGCATTCGAACGACAGTGAGGGAGCTCGCAAGCTCAAGTCCTTTGTTGACACGGTCCTGCAGAGCGAATCCCCTACCTGTAGTGTCTCAGATCCAAGAGCCATCCTTCCCGTTTCCTTCGTGCTCAACGAGGGCGACAGTCCTGTCGTGAAGCTCGATGGAGACATCCTTCGGGTGACCAGCTCGCCCATCCCGTGGGCTCGGGTCGAGGTACTTGGCATCACTGTTCAGTCCTTCAACGGGTCATGGTGGGACGGCGGTGTTCTCGTGCGGAACCTCTGTCCTTCCAACACGTCCAATGGCGACAAGATCGACCTGCTCCCCCCGGAGAGCAATCCCGAGATTGAAGATGGATGGCACGATGCTCGACGCTTTTCTGTCGACGCAGATGTGAGGTGGCAGCTCACCACCAAGACCATTCTGGACCCTGATGAGACGATGTCCATCGAGGTGAAGGGGGGAGATGATGCTGCCTACGCGGCGATCGCCTTGATTGTCGCGGTCATTGAGTCCTTCCCCGAGGCTGTGCCGATGCCGCCTCCTCCCGAAGAGCTGCTCATGGACGGCAGCGAGGTCCTGAAGGAAAAGCATCTTGCTCGACGGCATCCTCGTGGTCACCTCTCGATGGATCCGATGCGCACGGAGCTCGGGCAGATCTTGTACGACGTGAAGGGCGGTCGAGCAGCCGTCGGGGCTTTCGAGACGCTTGCCTGGAGTCCTCTGCGTCCGTGCGTTCTTCATGGCGTGAATGTTCAGGCTCACGATCCACCCACCGGAGTTGTGGTGGTCATCAAGGATCTGAAGGTCATCCGTGCGGGTGCTTCGCGGACCCCTGATCTACTCTTCACCGACCTGGAAGTGGGCAGTGATCATGCCTCCGTGACGCCCATCAGCAACCTCCGTGGGAACCCCATCCTTCTTCCGGGCGACACGGTTCAGATGAAGATCGGGGCCTTCGCGCCGTCTGGAGAGGCAGCCCAGGGCACCGTCTCCGTCGTCACCCACAAGGGCTTCTCCCAGCAGGAGATCTCGGACCTCCTCGACCTCCTTCCATGAGCTGATAGTTGCCACGGACCGTTGCAACACTTAGGCTCTCCTGTGCGTGCTGAATGGACGTACGCACAGGAGAGAACCATGCAGATCACCATCGACCTCACCAGCGCGATCATCCACGGCACGGCCTTCCTCTGGATGCTGCTCACGCTGCTCATGGCGGCGGTGATGCGGAACCAAGCGAACATCTATGCCGGGGGAGAGGACGCCTTCGTCGAACAGGTCTCCAGACTCGTCCGCATGAGCAACATCGACCGCGCCATCAAGCTCTGCAACAGCCTCACCGAGTTTTCTCGCCTGGCTTCGGCGCTCAAGGTGCTGTTGACCCACGCGAACAAGGGACATTCCGGACTCGAACGGGCATGTAGGGTGGCGCTGAACGAGCTCGAGGCAGACTACATCAGGTTCAGCGCGCCGAGACCTCTTCTGCTGGTGCAGCTGATGCGGATGGTCTCTTCGGCATCGGTGCTCGCGGCTGTGCTGGTGACCCATCCATCGGGCTGGCTCATCGCAATGTTCGCTGTCGCCATCCTGGCAACGATCTACACCCAGGTCGCCCAGAAGCGTATCTGGCACGCACTGCCTCGCGCCAAGGCTCACCTCGAGCAGATTCATCTCGACCTGCAGGCTCGCTTCGTGCAGTCGGAGCTCGACAAGATCAGCTGACCTGAGCCGACAGCAGGAGGAATCGCTGTCGGATGGCGTGAATCTGATCCTTCACCCGACCCGGAAGCGCAAGCAGAACTGTCTCCAACCCCCCAGGAGACGCCACCGTAGCGATCCAATGGTTGCCAGCCCGCAGATCGGCCGTCGGGCCGTAGACCGTGAGATCGAGAAGGAGCTCCCTGTGCATCCACACGCACAGACCTTCGTGGTCGAAGTCAACATGGGTGAAGCCAGCCTCTTCGAGGTGGCTGGCAAAGCGTCCAAGCGGCCCGGCCCACTCGATGTCCGAGTAGACCTTCACCTCGTGGAGTTCCTGGAGCATCCGCACCAGGGACTCCTTGTCGTTGCTCGTCGTGACGACAACATCCTTTGAGCTGATCGTCGTGTCACAGAGCCCCTGAAGCTTGTGGGCCACGTACTCTTCGTCGCTGTCCATCCTCTCAGCCACGACGGAGGAGCCCACCGCCCCCTCGCCGTAGATGTCCTGGAGCTCGGGCGGGATCTGCAGCTGCCCCTGGATGAGGTGGTGAGCCCGCTCACACGTCAGCGACCAGCATCGGCTTCCGTCCTTGTGGTGACGAATGCGCCCTGCATCCCCGGCCTCCAACATGGCATGGAGGGCGACGCGCATCTCGTCGTGACTGCAGTCGTGGATGGCCTGGACCAAGATGTCTCGGTGCATGAGGATCTCCTTGTGTTCCATCCCTAACGGCTCGACGAACCACTTGCCACGCTCCGTGCCATCGACTACCTTGGTAGGGTCCAAGGGGCTGTAGCTCAGTTGGGAGAGCATCTGCTTTGCACGCAGAGGGTCATCGGTTCGATTCCGTTCGGCTCCATGGACGACGCCTACGATATTGCCGATCCGCAACCGTCATACGATCAGGCTTGAGAATAGAACCAACCGAACTGTTCACAGGTCTTTCGCCTATGGCAGTTTGCACAAAGCACATCGCATTTCGAGATTTCACTTTCGATGGCTTCAAGTGAGTAGCCGTTCAACATGCTGCTGACATCCACGAGCTTGTCGTTGGGGTCTCTGTGGTGGAATTCGAGGACCACAGGGTCTGACTCTGAACACACGATGCACGAGTTTCTTGCCAGATAATCCAGGATAAACCGTTGATTCCTGGCTCTGATTCTAAGGCTATTTTTCCTCTTTCGGCTCTGTCGTCTTGTCTTGGTCTTCTCGTAGTAATCGCGGTCATACTTCAGTTTACAGGGCTTACATCTAGCAGACCTTCTTGGTCCATTGAGTGGAAACTGATCATTTGGGAGCACGTCGCCACAATTTGAACACTTCTTGGACATGTTCAAATCGTAACGTGCTATAGGACCCGAGGAGAAATCATGGACTACAAGCCCGAGATCGTCGAAGCCATGAAGCGCGTGGATGCGGCCTGGGGGAGCCCCCAGTTCCCCAAGTTCCCGCTGCTCGACCTGATGTTCCTGCTCGCGCGCTTGATCGGACGCCTCGAAGAGCAGACGGGCCAGGACGTGCTGTCGACGTGGCCCTACGTCGAGCAGGGTTTCGAGCAGATCCCCAAGAGCGAGTGCCCGCCGCTGCGCGACCAGCCGTCCCGAGGCTCCATCGAGCCCAACGTCGAGACAGCCCTCAAGGCGCTCGACAGGCACATGGGCAATGACCTGCAGGCCCAGACCTGGATCAACCTCTTCGCGAACGTCCTGGGCCAGCTGTGCGCCCTGCAGGGCGTGAAGCCAGCCTTCTTCGAGCCGCTCATCGAGAAGGCCTATGGCAGCCACACTGGGCAGACGCCGGAAGCATGAACCCCGTCCTGCTAACGCTCCTCATCACGAGTCAGTGGTCCCCGACGCGGATCGCCCCCTGGTCGTGGCCCCAGTGGTCCAGCGTGCTGCATCCGCCACGACCCCAGCCTCCTTCGCCCCCTCGACCTCATCCGCCCATGTCGCCCGCGAAGAGGCGCTCGAAGCGCTCGCGGCGCACCTGGAAGAAGCGCGGGTTCCGGTGAAGCGATCGGGTGGGTGATAAAGCGCTCTACTCGAGGACGATCTGTGTAGCGACCGAGGCCTGCCTCGCGCTCCAGTCCACGCAGTAGTCCACGCGAACGAATGCCGTGAAGGCATCGGTCACCCCGACAGGTCGACCTTCGGGACACCTCCTCAGCTTCCAATGATCTTCGGGGCCCTTCTCGACCTGGTACACGATCCAGCGTCGCCCATCTCCATCGGTCATCAGCAGGCCAGCAGGAGAAGGCACTTCGTCAAGAGCCTCCTGAAGCCCCTCGAGGAGCTCGGAGCGAGGGTCACGGTCCATCACCGGCTGCGCGGGCTTCGGCCGAAGCGGCCACGCCGGAACGTCGGGGCGCTGCGGATGACTTGGACGAAGGGGTCGATCCTCTCGAACGGTTCCATCACGGTTGAGCGGCTTGATCGAGCAGAGGAGCCACACCTGCGGACATGGCGCACCGGGCTCCACCTCGAGCTCGACAAATGCCTTGTTTGGACGGAACAGCAAAGGCATCTCGTTGAGGCCGACCGCAGATCCTTCGATGAAGTAGAGCGAGTCCTTCGGGGCATCCCTCCCGAGTAGATCTGGGCTTCCACCAATCTTGAACGAGAGGATGCGCTCCTTCGGATGATTGGTCTTCAGCCCCACCACATAGTGGCCTCCGGGCGTCTCGAGAAAGATCCTGGAACCATCTTCGCTTCGTGACACTTCGAGGAAGAGGGTCTCTTGGATGGCCATGTTCGCTCCAGTCAGGAAAAGGGAAGAGAGGCAGCTCCGCAGACGAGCCAAACGTGGGGAGGGGGGGTGCCTGGATCGACCCGGATCCTTAGAACAGCCTGGTTCGGATGCAGCAAGAGGGGGTTGGCGAGAAGCCCCACCGTCACGCCGTCGGGCATCGGGCGTGGTGGAAGGTGCGGCACCTGGTGCCAGAGGAGCTCTGGAGATCCCCCGATCTTGAGCGACAGGATGTGGTCGATCGGATGCTCGGTCTTGAGACCAAGCATCCGCAAAGCCCCCCTCCCTTCGGCGGTGGCCACGAGCAAGAACTCCGAATCCTTGTCAGGACGCACAGGATCTGCCTCGAAGGGGATCTCGACGATCGACATGCTCGCTCCATGCTTGCCACGGAGCGTAACACGTCTCAATCCCCAAGGTGCTCGGACCACTCCTCGGGAACCGTCATCTTCAGCAAGGTGATGCGCACGACGTCGAAGGGATTCGGACGCCGTGGATGCCGAGCCAACGTCATGCCAGCCTGCTCGGGAGTCCGGTTGGCCTTGCGGTTGTTGCAGTCCTCGCAGGCCGTGGCGATGTTCTCCCAGGTCGTGAGCGGCACCCGCTTGCCGTTCCAAGGAAGCGTCACCCGGCCGTCCACGGCCTGGTAGCGAGGCACGACGTGGTCCATGGTGAGCTTTCGGGTGTCGGGGGCGCCCGAGGTCAGCTTCGGAGTGAGTCCGCAGTACTGGCAGGTGTAGTGGTCTCGAGCAAGCACGTTGGGACGCTTGAACTTCAGGCGTGTGCAGTCGCGCACGTGCTTCTTCAACACGACGACGGCAGGCCACGGGATCTCCATGGAGGCCGATCGGATCGTCTTGTCGGCGTACTGCTCCAGCATCCAGACCTTCTCTTCCATCAGCAGCCAGATGGCCTTGCGGTAGTCGATGACCTTGAGCGGGGTGTGGTTGGCGTTGAGCAGCAGTACGGCGTCCATGGCGCGGTCTCCGGTGGAGGTGACTCCTGGGCTCTCACAGGAAAGATAGCTCGAAGCGTCAGTCCTCAGGACTCACGTCTTGTGGGTCGTCGTCTACGGGAAGCTGGAATCGGTCGTCCAGATCTGGACGCTGATTCGAGCAGAGGAGCCAGACCTTGGGAACCGGGGCACCACGCTCGACCGCGAGCTCGAGGTACGCGATGTTGGGGTCGAGCATGACCGCCCACACATGAAGCCGCACAGCCGACCCCTCGATGCGGCGACGAGCTGGCTTCCGGTCGCTCCGGTGGGCCAACAGCTCGGGGGTTCCTCCGAGCTTCAGCGACAAGATCTGGTCCTCTGGATGGTCCGTCTTCAGGCCCATCACCCAGAACGCACCAGTCCTGACCTTGGTCTCGAGGGAGACCCTGGCGTTGCTGGACCTGTGAGCACACTCGTGGAAGGGGATCTCGATGAGGGACATGTTCGCTCCGTATGTGTCACGGAGCGTAACACGACCAACATGCCGTCAGAGACTCAGAAGGACCCCTTCATCGACTCGAAGACCCAGTCCTTCGCCATGAAGCGGGCCACCTGATTCGCATCGGGAGCGCTCAATCCGAGGATGCTTCGAAGGGCTCGGTAGACGAAGGTGTAGACCCGGTCTTCGAAGCGAGCTCGCTCTGGATCTGGCTCGGCCTTCGACCAGATGCCGCGAGTCCCCTTGACCACGGGTGTTGTGACCTGCAGCGCCTCACGGTAGTAGAGGAGGCTGTCGATGCCCCTCTTCACGTACATGGGCTCGAAGCCGGCCGACAGCAGCGCCTCGGTGAGCTCCTTGTCCTTTTGCTGCAGCGCGGGGTAGGACGGCAGGTTCGCAGCCAGCAGGCGTTGCTGCTCGGAGATCTCCCCCCACCCCCATGACTTGTCTTTGGCCTGTTCATGGGGCCAACCAAGGGAGCGGAGCTTCCAGTAGAGCGCCTGGGCGTTCAGGCCGATCTCCGAGTGGGTCTCCCAACGTGGCTCGGCGTCCCGGTAGATCCAGCCATCGACGAGCTCGTCGACGAGCTGGTCGAAGTACTGCGGCTCGAAGCTTGGAATCTGGTTCAGCATCGCCAGCAGCTGCTGACGTAGGAAGGGAGCAGCCGCGCCATCCCCCGGCAGTGGCTGGGGCTCATGGGACTCTCGACCCACGATGGGTCCCTGCTCATAGCGGACGAACCATGGATCCTGCATCGTCCAGGGCAGGTCTGGATCCATGTTCATCCAGTCGTCGTGCAGGTTCTTGGCCACAGACTCGGCGTAGCCCTTCGGGAAGCCGAAGTGGATGAGCCCATTCTCGACGAACGACGACACGGTGTCGGAATCACCGAGCTGAGGCACGGTCGCTGGCACGACGCGGCCGACTGGGAATAGCTTGCGCCGAAGCGCATCGGTTCGACCCTCGACGTCTCCACCCTCTTCGGACGCAGCGGCCGTCAGCAGAGCAGCGATGAGGAGAGGAGCGAGCATTCCACAGCCTAACCCAGGGCCTACTTCTGACGCTCCAGGCCGTAGAAGGTCACGACCTTCTGCAAGGCCCTTCGGAGTTCGACTCGGCTTGCAGCATCGTCGCGGAGGAGGACCTCTCCCTCCACCACGGCCTTCTCCAGGCTGTCCCACCCTCGAAGAATCTTCTGCTCTTCTTCCTGTGTTCGACGTCCCACGGAGACCTCCCAGATCAGCGCTTCTTCGTCCGACGGCGGATCTTCTTCATGTCCTTCGCGCGCTTCCGGTCCCGCTCGATCTTCTTGAGCTGCGCAGCCGCCCAGCGGCGACCAGCGGTCCCTCCCCACAGATCCCAGGCGATGGACGCCGGGCTGTTCGGATCGCGCTTCCGAGCCGCGCGTGACTTCGCGTTGTCGTGCCGGTCGAAGAAGGCCTTCATGCGTTTCAGGGTGCGCTCGCTGACGTTGCGCCCCCCGGACAGGTCCCGAGCCCTTGCAACGCCCACAGCGGTCCCTCCAGGCCGCTTGGTGGTCTTCCTGCGGGCCTTGCGGCGGGTGAGCCCTCGGCGGGCGGCTGTACGAACGGTCTTGGGAGGCTTGGGCATGCTCTCAGTCTAACCCCCGACCGAGTGATCTGGCTCTTGCAGGACTTGAACGGCGGGTCGTGCATCGGCCGGACGATGCAGCCCGAGGAGCTCCATCATCCAGCCGTCCCTGGAGAGGATGTCGGTCCACGCATCGGTTCCATCGAGGGACAGCTCGGCAGGCGTGGCCCGGCTGCGCTCACCGAGATGGACGATGTGGTGGTGCTTGATGCGGGGTGCGTAGCGGTCCCCGACCACCGAGATGAGCCCATGGCGCAGGTGGCTGTGGTCGATGAGCTGGTGCACGCCCCATGGAACGTCCTGGCCTGGGAGCACGTGGCGGTGGGCGAAGATCTGCAGCACCATCCAGGTCCACAGCCCCATCTCGTTGCGGTCGAGCTCGGCGAGCAATGGGAAGGGATCGGTGTTGCCGCCGAGGTAGCGGGTCGGGCGCGACAGGTCGAGACCTTCCCGGCGGGGATGGGTGAGGCAACCGATCACATCAGACAACGGCCGTATTTGGGGTCCGATCATCGTTCGAAGAACGTTCTCGAACCGATCCTTGGGCTGGTTGAGCTTTCGGTTCAGGCAGTGCAGGTAGACCGATCGGTACCAGCTGACCGGATCTCGGACAACACCGAAGATGAGTCTGCGGCGACGGTCCATGGGAAGCAGTGCCCGAACGCCGACGTGTCCGTGGTATCGGCGTGTCCAGGTCGCGATCCCGAAGTCCTCCAAGAGCAGGCCAACGAAGGTACCGCCGGCTCGAGGGAGGTGGGCGAAGGCGTGGTGGGGGCCGAGCTGCATGGTTCCTCCCTATCGCCTATCGTAGGATATAGATGGTGCCCCCGCCAGGAGTCGAACCTGGACCCTTCGGCTTAGGAGGCCGGTGCTCATCCAGTTGAGCTTCGGGGGCGATACAGACCAGGCAGGAATGGAGGAAGCCTTGCAGCGCTACGGTCGACGGAGACTCCGGGGCCACCCCACCTACCCTGCCCGCATCGGCGCCGAGATGGGCGATGACATGAAGGGATCCGAGCGCAACCGCGCCCGAGAGCTCTGTCGTCGAGCTCGACTCGAGGAGTACTCCCAAGGGGAATCGAACCCCTGCGACCAGGATGAAAACCTAGCGTCCTGCCACTAGACGATGGGAGCAGGATGTTTCCTGAATCCCCCTGGTTTCCCGAGGAGGAAACCGGAGGCATTCAGGAAATCAGGAAAGGGCGGGGTCGTGTCACCTGATCGGCCACCGCATCCACCATGAGGCGCACCTCGGGCGCCATCCCATAGCGATGCGCGAGCATGAACCGGGTGGCGCCCCCAGACATCAGCCCCGCTGACCGTATCGATGCGCCAGCATGGCCTGTGCAGCCCCCTGGCTCGGCAGAGCGGTCGGACCGACCCCCTGACCGCCCTCGGTCCCGTAGCAGCTGGCCGCCGTGCAGCCCTGCATGGCCTGGTTGCGACGCGCGCCGCCAGGTCCCTGAGAGAAGGTCGGGTGGTCGATGCCAGCGTAGCGGTGATCGAGCATGCTGGTGGAGGGACGGTTGCGGGACATCGTGACTCCAAGGGCAAGAGAGACAGCGGTCTCCCTGAATTCTACCCTGATCAAGCTCGATGTGCCGAAAGGGACAGGCGACCTGGGACTCGAACCCAGCAAAGTCGGGATTGGAAGCCAACTTGCGCCCTGCGCGCCGCCTTCGATGCGTAGAGAGGGACTCGAACCCCCACGATCTTGCGATCACAGCGCCCTCAACGCTGCGTGTCTACCTTTCCACCACCTACGCTTGACTCAAAAGGGAGTGCCCAGGGCGGGAATCGAACCCGCACGCCCCGAAGGGCGACCGCTTCTGAGGCGGCCATGTCTTCCAGCTCCATCACCTGGGCAAAGTGGGGGTGCAGGGACTCGAACCCTGTCCTCCCGATTAAGAATCGGAAGCTCCACCTGTTGAGCTACACCCCCAAGAATGGTGGTCCCGGAGGGATTTCAACCCCCGTCCTCCTGGGCTTCAACCAGGCGCTCTAGCGGACTGAGCTACGGAACCAGAGTGGTCGGAGTGGGAGTCGAACCCACACGCCCCGAAGGGCACCTGCTTTTGAGACAGGCATGTCTTCCAGCTTCATCATCCGACCGAGAAGTATCTTCCACCAGCAATGTCAAAGACACACGCATCCACTCGTCGGCGCGCACAGCACCGACGCCACCAGGTTGGCAGCGCGAAGGTAGGGCTCGAAACGACGACGCCCCCTCGGGCTCGGGGCCGGAGGGGGCGTCATGGTCCGTTGGGAACCTGGTCCTACGCGGACGCCACCTCCGAGTCGCACTTCAGCGACCACAGCTTGAAAAAGCTGCCAAGAAGAAAGAGGTGGTGGGACAAGATGTTCATGATGCTCAAGATGTAGGCGATTTCGTTCGCGACGTCAAGATCTTTTCCCAGCAGGTTCAGCAAGATCAACGCTTCAGTGCCCACACGAAGGCTTCGACAAAGGGGTCTTCGTCTTCCGCTGCGTACAGCGTCGTGACGCGCCCATCGACGATGCGTGCATCATCGCGGAGCACACCGCCCTTCTTCAGGCCGTCGCCCACGCTCTTGCCGATGTTGTCCCAGTCGGGGGTGACCGGGCAGAAGCGACGGCCCTCGGGACGCCCCTCCATGTAGGGAATGGCGCCGGGCGGAAACTTCGAAATCCGCTTCTTCACCGCAAGGACCCGAACGATGAGTGGTCCATCGAGCGGCCGCTGGAAGCCTCCCCGCATCGGCTGGGCACCTGCCAGCTTCGCGAGGAGCGCCTCGTAGCTCTTCGACTTCGGCGCCTGGGTTCCCTTGGCCTTGGCCTTGCGCCACCACTTGTTGCGAGGCGGCTGCAAGATCTTGACCCGAACCGAGCCCTTGCCGTGGGGCTCTCCGTTGATTCGCACCCCGAAGGCCATGGCGAAGCGATCGTCGATGGGTGCCGCCCAGGCTGGCAGCGTCAGCTTGGTGTCGTGCTCGATCAGGTCTCGGTAGCCTCCCACGACGTCACCGACCGAAAGCTCTATTAGATCGGAAAACATCGCGAGTTGGTCGGCTTTGTAGGCAGCGCGCATCAGTCGTCGTCCTCTTCCCACTCGTCCTCATCGTCCTCATCCTCTTCGTCCTCGTCGCCGTGCTCGAGCTCGTAAGTCCGATGGTAGGCCTCGACCTCTTCCAGGGCCACGTCCGTGCACTCCTTGGCGATCTCGTTCAGCTCAGAATGCACCTCGCTCTCTTGAGAGGAGACATCGCCGTCGAAGCTCCACAGGGCCTTCGCCAAGACCCCCATCGTCTCCGAGAAGGTGGGCTCGCTGAAGCTCTCATCGAGATGCCCGAGCTCGATGTAGTGGGCATAGACCTCGACCTCATCACTGACCTTGTCGATGAAGCAGTCCTTGAAGGCATCCCCGGCAATCTCGTAGTCTTCCGGCTCAAGGCGACTCTGGGCCTCAACGTGACTCAGCTGCTCGATGCTGTCACCAATCACATGGATGTCGACGTCCACCGCTCCCGTCGAAACAACGATCTCGCTGTCCACCATGGCGTGACCATCCTGCTGGTGCTCCAGGTGGATCGTGAGGCTCGGACTCCGCCCCAGCCATGCGAGCTGCATCAGCCGCCACAGAGAGCGAGGCTCGCTGCTCGCCTCCTCTCCCCGTACCTGCCAATAGCCGAGGCCCTTGGAACGATACCCCGTGTGATGAATCACATTGTCGAAGCTCGCCTTGTCTCCCTCCCACTCCATGCGATGCAGGTACAGGTTGACGTGCATCCCCGGGTAGTCGAAGACTTCCCACAGCGACACCTCTCCGAGCTCGGGAGACTCTTCAGGCAACGCCTCCTCGTAGGGAGCCACAGAGGTCTCGGGACGGGTGGCCATCCCAAGGGCTCCCTGGAGAGCCTGGGTCCGCGTGACAGCCTGGAGCTCCTGTTGGGCACCTGCAGCGACGGCCGCACCTGCTCCCAGCAGCAGGATGGCGGAGAGAGGATCCATCAGCTCCGCTCCTTGGCCTGGTTGAACAGGGCCTTGATCTGGTCCTCTGATTGCCAGAAGCGCTGCTCATAGAACGCTTCGGTCTTGCGGAGCACCTCGGCGAGATCTGTTCCTTCGATGCGACGCGTCTCATGGACAACGACTGCATCCTGATGCTGATTCGATGGATCCCATCCAGGCGCCATCGCCATCAACGAGCTCAGGAACTGATCAGCGGCCGCCGCACCTACGTGCAACCGCAGGTTCTCGAAGAGATGCTCGGGCTTGTAGGCGAAGACAATGCATCGAGCGACCACGGCGCCATGATGGACGAAAGCATCGAGCTGGCTGTTGACGAGGCTCTCCATGGCTGTGATGGAGATCTGCACCGGCGGCTGCTCTCCACGAAAGGCGCCCCGAACACGCGCGATGAGATCTGGACCCGACAGCCCCCATGTGAGTTCAAAGTCGTCTTTCGAGGTGGGAAACCAAGCCGTCTCGGTATCGCAATCCCAGGAAAACCAGTCGGGGTCGCGCCTGGAGGGGATCTGATTGAAGACCTCCCACAGGCTGGTGGGCGGCTGTACTGGCAGAACCTCGTCGATGCCCGTGTCGGTCTCCCTGATCACCATCCCGAGATGAGCCCGTAATTGCTGCGTGGCGCGCAACATCGAGGCTTGCTCCATGCTGGACGCAGCGAGCGCGCCACCACCGAGCACGAGGATGGCGGAGAGAGGATCCATGGAGCGATCCTACCGCCCCATCACCATCCCGTCCATGACGCTGTCCGCCTCGATGGACACCAGCAAGCTCACCGAGACGAGCAGTGGCTTGCTGTACTTTCGGCCGATGGGGCCGAGGGCGACATCCATCCGAACGCGAACATCGTCGTCCTCGAGGTGCTCGAGCACCGGGTACTCCCGAAGAGCCATCGGCGCGTGTGCATCGGGATCGACGGCCGTGAGAGGGCACCAGCCCTTCTGTCCCAGCAGGTTGGTGCCGTCATCGACTCGCAGGCTCTCTGCGTACAGCGGGAAGTGGGGCACCTTGTTGGTCTTGGGCGGTCCGCTCATGGCCTGACCGATGTACCGATCTGAGATGTCGCCGACGTCCATGTCGAAGGCATCAGCCAGGATGTGGGCGATGGTGGCACGAGAGCAGCCCTTGTCGACAAGCACCGTCTCGACATTGGACTCGAGCCCCTCCTTGCCCTTGCCGAGGTCCTCCTCACGGAAGACGTAGATCGGCTGCTTGCCCTCGGGGATGACCTGCTCATCCTCTTCGGGCTGCCAGCCATGCACGGTGACCTGCAAGCCCGTGACCTTGAGCTTCGCCCAGGTGGGGATCTTGGCGTCGTGAATGACGACCGTTCGAGCCTTGCCGAACTTCTTCTTCTTGCCGTAGAGCTCCAGGATGGGCGATCCGGTCTCGGCATCGAGGAAGGGGATGCTGATGGGACGCTTCTTCGGGTCGATCCCACCGCTGTTCTGGAGTCGGCTGTTCATGCGGATGTGGTCGGAGATCGACGGCAGCCCATCGAGGAAAGGAACGCTTCCTGCAGGCTTCTTCAGCTCGACTGCACCGATCGATCCAGGAGCCACCGCCGGGAACGGCAGCACGATGCCTTCGGCATCCAGGTCCACGTCGAGCTCCATGTCGAGCGCAGCCAGATCATCCTCGATGGCCTCCACGGCGTCGAGGTAGGCCTCGGTCTCCTCGATGAGCTCCTCGTCCTCCAGCTCTGCATCGATATCGTCGTCGAGACCATCCGCGAGCGCATCGAGGGCGAGGTCTTCCTCATCGTCGACAGCCGGCCCCTTGAACCACAGGTCGACGCGATTCTCCACGTCCTCCAGGCCCTCGAGGGCGACATTGAGAGAGCCCATCGCAACGCGATGGATGGCAGAACGGAGACGGCGGCGAATGGACATGGGGTACCTCATGGCTGCTCGCCAGATATGCACGATCCGCCCAGAGTCAAGTTGTCAGGTTAGAATGCCCTGGTCACCAGGATCCAAGGAGGCATCCGATGGCCAACGACGAAGACGATCTGCCCGAAGTGGCGAAGATCTTGCCCCCCGAGGTCGCGAAGAAGATCCCATGGTGGGGCTACCTGCTCATGATGCTGATCGGCTCGGGAACGCTCGGGAGCACGGGGTACATCGGGTCCGTGCTCGGTGCCGCACAGGCGGCCGAGGACAACGCCAAGAAGATCGCCAGCCTCGAGCAGACCATCACATCACGAGAGCAAGCCAGCAGCGACCTGGTGCAGCGCGTCGACACCATGACGAAGACGCTGAAGGCCCAGAACAACCAGCTTCTTCGCCTCACCTTGCTCATCGCCCAGACCAACCAGATCGACGTCAACACGTTGATCCCACCGACCTCGGAAGGACCATGATCTGGCTCTTGCTCACAGCCTTCGCCCAGGACACTGGCGCCCTGATGGACGTCGAGCCCTCCGAGACCGAGACCTCACCAGTCGAAGACATCGCACCCACTCCTCCTGAAGCGACCGAAGATCCGGCTGTCGTCGAAGAGAGTGATCCAACCGAAGCGCCTCCAGAGGACTCCGTCGAAGAGCAGATCCCAGCAGAGCCCGTCGAGGAAGAAGCCGTCGACCCCCACGTCCAGGAGCACCTCGAGGCCATCGAGCACGTGCAGGAGGTCATGGAGCAGGCCGAGCAGACGACGGACACGCTCGATGCGCTCATCCGGGCCATCGAAGAGAAGGCCGAGGCCGAAGACGATGAGGGGCCCGAAGCGGCACCCGAAGACGAGTCCACCCAGACGCCGGACTCGCTCTAGAAGTCGTCCTCGAGATCGGACAGCAGCATGTCGGCCTCCGCGAACAGGGTCTCTTCCGTCTCGGGGATGCCCCCGAACATCGCAGAGACCACCGACTCCGCCAGATCGTCCTCGGAAGGAACGCCCCCCTGCAGGGGCGTCGTCTGGGCATACATCCGACCGTAGTGGTGGCGTCCACCGGCCTGTGCGCTCGCACCATCCATGGGAGGCGGCCGACCTGGGAGCATCTCGGACAGCGCAGCGGATCCCTGCGCCATGTGATGGCGACCGCCTCGGTGAGCCGGAGCTGCCATCATTGGATCGGGCACCCGACGCCCTACCGGCGTGGCAGGCTGTGGATCTGAGAGAGGTGCTGGTGCGAGACCACGCGTGCCGAAGATGGAAGAGCGAGCCATGATGCCTCCAGGTGCTGCTTGTTTCACCCTATCGCATTGCGACGCGATAGGATGGCGGCATGGAATGGTTCATCGTCCTTGCAGGCGCCGCTCTCGGCATCCTTCCCTTCGCCCACGAGGTGCGATCCGGTATCTCTGAGAACCGCCTGGCACGCCAGCGCGAGGAAGAGGCTCGACAGCAAGCTGTCCATCAAGCAAAGCTTCATCAGCTCGATCAACGAGAGCAGGTGCTGATGCTCGAGACCCGCCAAGGCCTCGAGGACGAGCACCTGCAGGATGAGCTCGACCGCATCCACATCGAGCGCATGCAGCTGACGGGACGGGAGCTATAATGCCGGTCGTCGTCCGCAAGCGCCGGGGCAAGTACCGAGTGGTCGAGGCCGACTCGGGCCGCATCGCCAAGTCGAGCAAGGGCCATGCAGCCGACGGTGGCGGCCATGGCACGAAGACCAAGGCCGACCGACAGGCACGGGCGATCAATGCTGCCTGGAGCCGCAAGAAGCGCCGCAAGTAGGAAAGTAGAGGAGACCATCTTGAACCCCCTGCTGCTTAGCGAGCAAAGAGCAGTCTGAAGCAACAAATTCTGGTTCTTACCAGCGACTTGAACTACAGGAAGAACGCATCCCGTCATGACCGTGTTGGCCCACCAGATCTGCCTCTCTCCAACGCCCGCGCAGGCGCAGAGCTTCTGCTCGTTTGCCGGGTGCCATCGGGTGGTCTACAACTTCGCCCTGGACAGCATGCGCTCTTGGTGGGCGGAGTACGAGCGCAGTGGGCGCACCATCGACAAGCCCAACTTCCCCGAGCTCAAGAAGACCTTCAACCAACTCAGGCGAGAGCTCTTTCCGTGGATGAACGACCCCAAGGCGGCCCACCGGGACTGCTGGAGCCAGCCCTTTGCTGACCTGAAGAAGGCCTACCAGGCATGGTGGAAGGGGAGCGCCAAGGCGCCGACCTTCAAGTCCAAGCGCAGTGCCTCCTCCTTCTACGTTGCCAACGACAAGCTCACCTTCGACGGTAAGAAGGTTCGCCTCCCGAAAGTCGGGTGGGTGAAGATGCGAGAGCCTCTGAGGTTCGAGGGGAAGGTGCTGTCGGCTCGGGTACGGCGCAATGCGGCGGGGCGATGGCTCCTGTCGGTCCAGGTCGAAGGCGACTTCGCTCGAGCATGCACGGCTGATGGGCGTCGAGGTATCGATTTGGGACTCAAGCACGCGGTGGTGCTCTCAGAACCCTTGGAGGATGGAAGGCAGGTCTTCGACCCTCCCCGTCCGATGCGAAAGCTCGAGAAGCGACTGAAGCATCTACAGAGGAGGGTGTCGAGACGAAAGAAGGGTTCGAAGCGACGGCAGAAGGCTGTCCGTGCCGTCGGGAAGCTGCATGTCCAGATTCGGAACCTGAGGAAGGACTGGATCCACAAGATGACGACCTCCATCGTGCGCGAGAGCCAAGCGCTCGGACTGGAGGACTTGAACATCAAGGGGATGCAGAGGACGACCCTTGCACGCTCGGTCTCGGACGTGGCGATGGGGGAGATCCACCGTCAGCTTCTCTACAAGGCGGAGCTGTTTGGCGTGGAGGTGAAGATCTGGGACCGCTGGTATCCGTCCACCAAGCGGTGCTCATCTTGCGGAGAAGTGAAGCGTGAGATGCCATTGTCGGTGAGGACCTACGTCTGTCCATGTGGACTGATGATGGACCGAGACCTCAACGCGGCAAGAAACCTGGTACCCGGGGCCACTAGGGAACCATCACTCAAGAGGGTGAGAACGCACGAGGAGAGGGAGGTTGCTCGCTCGATGAATCGTGAATCTAGACACGGAGTTCAGGTATGAGTTCGAGTCCAGAAAGGCAGACCACCATGCTGGCACACGAGGACATCCGACAGAGCTTCGGCGGCATCTACGGAGGCTCGCTCTACGGCGCCAAGGGCGCAAAGGGCCGGGTGAGTGATACGGTCGCCGCCCAGCTGCTGACGCTGTACACCCTGCTGCTTGCCCAGCATCGCAACCTGTGGTCCACCCACAACCAGGTCATGGGCAGCACCTACTACGGCGACCACCTGCTCCTCGAGCGACTGTACACGTCGATGACGGAAGAGATCGACGATCTGGCCGAGCGTATGGTGGCCTGGATCGGGCCAGGGGCGGTCGACAACGTGCCAGTGGTCCAGGGGATGGCTCGCTGGCTCACGGCCTGGGCCCAGGAGGCCGAGCCGTTCCATCGTGCCATGCTCGGCGAGCAAGCCATCCAGGAAGAGCTGCAGCGGACCTACGACACCATCAAGGCCGGTGGCCAGATGTCCCTCGGCATGGACGACCTGCTGATGGGCATGGCCAACGAGCACGAGAAGGCGGTCTACCTTCTCCAACAGCGTCTCGGCGGCCGGCGTTGATCAACGCTTCGAGGACTCCACCAACTCGATGAGCCCATCGAGTTCGTCGGGCCAGATCTGGTGTGCCGTCACGTAGTGCAGCGAGTCGACTCCCCACACGAAGCTCCCGAGGCGCCGCTCCTTCATCGAGAGCTTCGCCCTGCACAGCGGACAGGGCATCGGCTCGTCCGAGCCACCAGGAACCTCTTGACCCGCCTCCAGGGCCTCGATGGCCTGGATCTTGTTCAGCTCTCCAATGCGCCGACGCCCCTTCAGCCGGCGCGCTGCCTGCAGGCGCCGGGTGTCGTTGGTCCACGGAGACAGTGCGTCGAGACCCTTGAAGAGGCGAATGTCGAGGCGGGTCGAGCTCAAGGCGGGCTCCGAAGATCATCGTAGTGGTGGAGGCGCCTCAGCCGTCCCAGACATCCGAGCGAGGGGAGGCGATGTAGAGGAGCCATGCCAGCGGATAGGCGCTGGCGACGACGCCGTCGATTCGGTTCTTGCGAGCCGCAGAGGCCATCTGCAGGGCGTAGTAGCGGATGGCGGAGAACACGCCGCTCGGCGACGTCCCCTTCCAGCGCTCGAGGTACTCAGCCCCGCTGCCATTGGGAGGCAGCTTGCGCTGCTGCAGATCACCGCTGATCATGTCCATGATCGACTCCCAGTCATCCAGCATCGACTCGGTCATCGAGCCGCTGCCACGAAGACGGCGCATCTGCTCGGCCGACTTGGCGATGCGCTTGCCGATGATCTGGATGCTCTCGAAGGCGCGCTGCTGGGCGTCGTGGTCGGTGAAGAAGCCGTAGCTCGACCCGAAGGTGCGCATCGGCACGACCTCGAGGGCAAGCGGAATCGTCCCACGCATTGGCAGGTTGGTGTCGGAGATCGTCACCCGCAGTGCCATGCCGCTGGCGTTGGCAGCGGTCGCAGCGGCCTGCAGGGCATGAGGCCAGGTGGGGCCGTCGAGCTGGGCGTAGACCTTGGTCCCCTGGACCTGAGGAGGGCGGGGGGCATGACCGGCCAGGGCGTTGGCGACCTTGACAGCGGCAGGATGGCCCTGGACAGGTGCTGGACGACGAGCGCTGGGTGGAGTGCCCGGCGCCATCACTGGATCGGACTCGGTCCACGAAGAGATCTTCGAGGTGATGAGAGCCGGCACCGAAGACAGCGACATGCGGCCGTAGTCATCGTCCAGGCCGAACTCCTCTTCGAGCTCGACCTCGTCCAGCTCATCGGGACCGAACAACTCCTCCCCGATGCTCTGGGTGAGGCGCTTGAATCGGTTGGGATCCATGCCGTCATAGATGTACGAGCTTCCGTACAGATCTGGGCGTCCGTACATCGAGAGCCTCCTGGATTGCTGCTGTCACATCGTAGCGCGACAGAGCAACCTCTTCCACAGTCCTACCTGTACGCAGCCAATCCGAGAAGAGCCATGGCCATCACCCCCAGCATCGGCTCAGACTCAGGCGACGAGCCTGATGCGACAGGGCCCGACGGAGGCGGGGGAAGCTCGACGGCCGGCTCACGCCACTCGTAGGTCGAGCCCGTCCACGAGTAGTGACCGTCTCTGGTGGGGCGCTTGCGGTAGGTCGCCCCGTAGCCCTCGAAGCCGAGCTTCGACAGCTCGAGCTGAAGACTCGGCTTGAAGCCACTCGAAGGGACCCGAGCGAGCGGCGTAGCATGACTCTTCGCCATGAGCTTGGTCGCATCGTACATCGAGTGCGACAGGTGGCTCACGAGGACGATGACGAGTTGGATGTCGGAAGGAAGCTTGGAGGGAAGGCGCTTCAAGTCTCCGGCCCAGTGGTAGTCGATGTCGACGCCAAGATCAGCCGCCTGATCCCAGATCCGGTCGAAGTGATGTCCTTCAGAGCCACCCACGAGCAGAGCGGTGATCACCGGAGCCTCTTCCTCGTGCCCCGCCTCGATGAAAGGCTCGAGCTGGCCAGGCCAGTCGTAGAGCGGGATCTTCATCGTCTGCACGTCGCCCTGCAACAGCACGCGCTGAGGATCGACGTGGAGCACCCGGTAGAGCCGCTGGCTCTGGGCGTGCACCCACATGGTTCCGATGTCGGGGATCTCAGTCATCTGAGTCATGGCTTCACCAGGAAACGTCCGCCAGGTGCGGTCTGTCCCTCCCCTGCCCAGTAGGGGAAGACCCACTTGACGACCTTGTAGAGGTTGCCTTCGAGAGGGCGTCCATCGTGACCGATGCGCCCCTTGACGCCGTAGATCGGCTTGTCGCCCGGATCAGCCATCCAGAAGCTCCGCCAGTGCCCCGCACGCAGGTGGCGGCGCTGCGGCGCACGACCCGTCGGAGTGCGAACCGTCTTTCGCTCCGCATCCTGCTCGGCACGACTGGACTGGGAAAGGCGCACGACCGTGTACTCGTCGAAGGACTTCCGACGCGCAGCCTTGGCAGCCTTGCGGTTCGACTTCGGCTTCTTCGGCTTGATGCGCTGACCATCGAGGTGCTGGTTGTCGAGAGCCAGCAGCAGGTTGAGCACGAGCTTCCAGACCTGATCGTCGCCCGACTCTGCGTAGGTGTAGTCCCCATCGGGCGAGACCCCCTCGACGAGCTGTGCCTTGGCACTGGCGAAGTTCAGGTCGAGGTAGCCCTTGGAATAGGTCATCTGTTCGACCTTCGGCGCATCGTTGAAGCCGATGTAGCGCAGCTTCTCGCCGGGAATCTCTTCGATGAGAAGGATGGAGCGCACATCGACACTCTCGGGGACGAACCCGGGCCTCGGTGCTTCCTGGGTCACCTGGATGGGCAGCGACTGACCCTCTGGCAACCGAATGAGCATCGCAGGGAAAGGCATCCGGGGAAGCCGGTTGCGCACGAGCTCCCAGGGAGGAGCCGTGTTGGCCAGGGCGGTGTAAGCCTCGTCCTCGAGCTTCCAGATGGCCCGGTGCTCCTGAGCACGTGCCAGAGCATAGAGGAGGACGCCTACGTGGGCGAACTGGGCAGAGCTCGGGTCTCCAAGTCCCTGACGCTCGAGCCACACCGAGGCCGCACGGTAGCTCGGGACCGGGTGCATCGACAGGTAGTCCGACAGGGGACGTGCGAGCTGCTGAAGCATCGGCATCTCGTCGACGACATCGAAGATGGACTTGTCGAGGGGCTCGCCCTGACCCCAACGAGGAGGCTCGTCCTCTGCATCGGAGGCAAGCGCCCCAGCGAGCGCCAGGAGGGGAAGCCAGAGGGGGAGCGGCATCAGAACGTCTCCTTGAACAACGTCTCCTCGAACATCAGTCTCCCCCAGGGCCGTACATGATGAAGTTCACCTGGGCCTGCAGCCTGCGCCCGTCCTCGACCTCCTTCTCTTCGGGAGAGAGGGCCTCGTAGTAGGCATTGTACTCGGTCATGCGAGCCACCGCCTCCTCGGCCAGGGCCAAGAGCTCCGGGTCGGGGGGTTCAGACAAGATCTGATCGATCGTCTTGTGCATCAGGAAGTCCTCCGGAAGACCTTGGCGCGCGTCTTGTGGCGGCGACCGAAGATCACAAACGTCAGGTGGAGCCGATCGGACATCGGCTGAAACGAGTGGATGGTGTCGATGCCGATGAGGTTCGGCACGAAGGTCCGCCGCAGATGCAGGCGCTCGAGCTGCACTGAGCCCACACCTCCATCCTCGAGGATGTTGCCGTTGTCGGCGCAGGAGATCACTTCATGATCTCCACCATCGACCTCGACGTAGCGACCCTCCATGAAGCGCCCCACGAGCGGGAGCGACAACACCCTGCAGCGATGACCATGGATGTCCGCCAGCACGCCAGCGTAGCCATTCGGCCAGATGTGCAGCCGAAGCTCCCGTCCAAAGACGGAGCCCAGGACCACCTTGGTAAAGCCGGTCGGGTGTCGGACGATGCGCATGACGCCTCCTCCACCCGTTGTACCTCGTGACACGCTCCGTGTCACGGACTACGGCACAAGATCTCCGATGATCGTCTTGCTGGCAGCCCCTCCGAGCAACCATCCGTCCGTCTTGAACCAGTAGTTGCTGGCCGCATCGACGAACAGAGAACCCGCCGGACCGGTGAAGGTGTGGGGCCCCGCATTGAACTGGCAGCCGTAGAAGCCCGGAGGCATCTTATCGAGCGCTCCAATGGTGGGGCCCGCTGCAACCGTGATGTCCGACTCGAACTTGCAGAGCGACGCGTGGGTGATCTCGAACAACGAAATCGCGCCTACAAAGTACGAACGATTTCCATGAACAAGGGCTACGATGCCGGGCGACTGGGTGATGCTTCCATCCACACGAACCCCGGTGCAGTGAATGTCGGTGAGTGACCCAGCCGAGGCGCTGATGTTCCCGCGCACTCGCGTCATGTTTAGTCGCACCGCCTGCTCGGTCCCAAGCGCCATGCCAGACCCATCCAGCGTAAGATTGCCCGAGATGTCGAAAGCATTGGCTTGGGTACACCTATCTCCATAGATGCACCCAGGAAGCACGGTGCCAATAGAAAAGGTGGAACGTCCTCCGAAGGCTGGGGTGCCGTCGATCAGGATGTTTCGAGGGGTGGTCGAGCCGAAGTTCACGTTCGCTGCCCCATCGCCCAGGGTGACAGGCCCCAGGGGGAGCAACGTCAGGCGCCGGGAGGCCGGGGTCACCAGGTCCTCGTCGTACTGTCCCGATGCGATGGCGATGGTGAAGCGACGCTTCTGGTCAGCCAGATCGACAGGCACACCGATGCCATTCAGGGCGGCCTGGATCGTGACGTAGGGTAGATCGATCCCTGTCGAGTCCGAGGCCTGCGGGTTGCCCGGATCCACGAGCAGCGTCTGCTGCACGGGAAAGCCCCCAAGAGGGCCCGAGCCCGCACCGACGAGCACTCTGTCGACGTAGATCGCACCTCCAGGCATGGCTCCTCCTTCAGAGCAGTGTAGCTCCTACAGGACGAAGAGCCCAAAGAAGAGCCCTGTAGCAACCCCCACCACACCCGTCCCGACAGCCCACTGGGTACGACTGCGACGCAGCATCGTTCGTTCGGTCTTGCTGCTCGCCTCGCAGCTCTCGAGGTCGAGACGAAGCCCGCTGCGAAGCCTCTTCTCGCCATCCCACCCTTCCTGCAGGCGCTCGTTCTCCAGCTTGAGCTCAGGCACGAGCTGCTCACTGGCCCGCAGCTTCTCACCCATCGCTACGGCCTGACGCCACGCATCGGGATGCACGAGCCACATCGGCTGGACCATGCCATCCGGCAGCTGGAAGGCCGAGCCGTCGGTGTCGAAGACGCCCACCGTGTGTCCCTCGAGGGGGCGCACGGTGATGATGTTGCCGTCCGCATCCGCATCGACCTTGGGTGGTTCAGCGAGGGCGATGGAGCAGGTGAGCAGCAACCAGAGCATGATCTTCTCCCGTGGAGAGGTGGGCAGCAGGTTCAGGCGCCCTCGGAGTCCGAGCTCGGCCCCACGCCGAAGAGAGCCGCACCTCGAGCACCAACCTCGTCATCGGTGGCTTCCTCGAGCACGTGCTCCTCCACCTTCTCAGCGTTGTCTTCGATGATCCGAACGATCTGCTCGGTGCGCGATTCGGCGTTCGGGTCGGTGGGCTCCTCGTCGGGCACCAGGTCGTCGTCCCCCTCGCGCTGCTTCGGAGCCTGCTTCATCGTCTGGGCCGCCACCATCAGACCGAAGATTCCGAGAAGAGCCAGCGGAGGCGCACCCATGGTCCACAGCACCTTATCGACGGTGTCGTAAGGGGTGTCGACATCGACACCACTGCGCTTGATGTGAAGGACGGTCATGCAGATCACCGAGACGACCGCAACGATGAAGAGACCCCACATGAACACAGGGTCGACTTGAGACAGATCCATCAACCCTGTCCTCCAGACCCGTTGGCAGCGATGCCGAAGGATGCCTTCTTCGAACCCGATGGACGAGCCGTGTCACCGATGATGGCCGCACCGATGGCCATCAGCAGCCACTCGAGTGCCGCCCAGGTCTTCTCCTGATCGAGGAGCTGCTTGGGCTCGCTGGCCTCGAGGACCTTGACGACGTCATCGATCGTCACCGTATCGAGCAACGCCGTGAGAGCAGCAGGGTCGGCGACCTGGGTGCCGAAGCTGGTGAGGACGAACAAGGTCCCGAAGTAGCAGACGATGGCCGCGAGCACGAAGCTCACACGGGTTCCAATCCACTTTCGGTTGAGGCTTTCGTCGCTGCTGGACATGCTGGACTCCCTGATGGCAATGCCCCAAGATAACAGGGGGACAGACCGCTACCCACAGGAGGAACATGCTCTTCGGACTGCTCGCAGCCTCTGCACTGGGCATGGCCGTCGCGTCGTCCACGCGACGCGATGGCAACAAGGCGTTGTCCGATGCCCTGTTCGGAGAGGCCGAGCAGCTCGCCCTTCCCTTCATGCCTGAGGCACCCGAGCAAGAGCCGCTTCCAGAAGGGATCCCCGACCTGTTCGAGATCTTCGACATGAAGCGCACCATCTACGTCATCTTCATCGGCGATGGGTACCTCATCGGCGCCGATGAAGATGAAGAGGATGCCATCGAGCAAGCGAAGGGACATGGGGAAGACGACCCTGAGACCACTCAGATCAACGTCAGCCGCATCCAGCTGCCCTCCCACATTGCCGACCGTCTCCTCGAAGAAGGCTACAGCGACGGCTACGAAGCCCAGAACGTCGTGGCGACCCACGGCGGCGAGCTACAGACCATCTGGGAGTGGACCGTCTTCGACGAGGACTTCGAGGATTGGCCCGAAGAGATGCAGACTGCTCACCGCGAGCGGATCGTCAACCAGTTCGACATCGAGTTCCTCCCTGAAGGCAGCTTGGTCTACACAAGCACCGAGCTCCCCGAGCGCATCGAAGATGAGGACGTCGAAGATCTGGAGCACCTCTTCGTCGTCCGTGACCAACAGGCCGCCACCGAGCAACTGCTGCTCCCCCACCACAAGCCACGCCCACTCGACCGGCGCCTGCTCACCTACCGCGTGCTGCGGCCGCATCTGGTTCAGGTGGTCGACGACGACGATCTGGCCTACGCTGAGCAGATCTTGGGAGTCGACTTCGGCGACGATGAAGGCACCCACCAGCAGCTGAACCGGCTGAGGGACGACGGAGTCGACGTGCGCAGCATCGAAGCCAGGGGCAAGATCTTGCTCCGCAACATCACCGATGATGACCTCGAGCTCGTCGATGTCCAGCGCCTGCACCCCGATGGAGAGTCCCCATGATCCCCCTCGTTGCCCTCCTGATGGGACTCACCGCCACAGCAGCTGCCTCGGACCCCGCATGGCGGCGCCAAGAGCGCATCGACACCCTGCGTCAGCGCCTCGGACTGTGGAAGCTCGAGGCCTTCCCAGGCTCGATCGCCCGACGCCTCGAGTGGATCCGGCAGCAGTTCGGCATCGACGCCGCTGTGGCTGCCACACGGGTCGCTGTGCTCATCGCCGGATCGCCCTACAACTGGAACCTGCACGAGCACGAGGGCACCGACCCCGAAGACCAAGCGGGACGAGTCGCCATCTTTCTGCCCTGGTTCGCCTGGCGATGGACCAAGGGAGATGTCCCTGAAGAGCTTCGACGCGTGCTGATGCATCCAGGATTCGGCCCCACCGATGAGGAAGGAAAGCATCTTCCCTACGATAAGGATGCGGCTTGGTCGAGGCTTGCCTCCCTCATCGAGTGGGCCGACCGATCCAACGCTGATCTGTTCCAGCACACCTGGAAGCAGGCCGAGCAGGCCGAGGAAACATGGTTCCCCACCAGCCTGAAGCCATGGAATGGTGCCGACTGGAACATCCCGAGAGGCGAGCTCATCTTCCGTTTCCCCTGGGAGGATGAGGACGGTCCATGGACCGTCGAGCGCCACGATGACTACGACGACATCTTCGCCATCCGCAAGGCACTTCACATGCCTCCTGGGAGCTCTCGGGACGTCATCGACGTGCTGAAGAAGCCCAACGGGGAGCCGATGGTCGTGATCGACCTGACCACTCGCTACAGCAGCCGCGAGGTGTGGGGCATCAACGACATTCGGGGGG
>Ga0070728_10002060_pt1 | contig 26570 bp, 25 predicted proteins | sample tdDd471_FD_66723 | JGI IMG/M metagenome (GOLD analysis project Ga0070728, IMG submission 66723) | Marine sediment microbial communities from the Atlantic coast under amendment with organic carbon and nitrate - tdDd47.1 | ecosystem: Environmental > Aquatic > Marine > Coastal > Sediment | place...
TTCCAGGTCGCGATAGCGCACCGTTCGCCGGCCGAGGATCGGCGCGGGCGCGCCGCCCGCGTCCTCCTCGTCGTAGAGGATCACCGTTTCCAGATCGGCCAGGGCGCCGCCGTCGATTTCGGCCAGGATGCCGACGAAGTCGATATGCTTGAAGTCGCGCCACAGGATGACGGTCTTGGCGCCGGAGCGGCGCAGGATGTCCTCGGCCTCGCTGGAGCGGAAGCGGGTATTGACCGCCGCCGCCGTCGCCCCCAGCCGGCAGAGCGCGAAATAGGCGATCAGCCAGGCCGGAACCGCCGGCAGCCACATGGCGACCCGGTCGCCCGGTCCGACCCCCAGATCGGCCAGCGCGCCCGCGACCCGCTTGCTGCGTTCCAGCAGCGCCGCGTAGGTGATCGAGTCGCCTTCATAGAGGATGGCGATATCGTCGGGCTTGGCGGCCGCGAGGCGCTCGATCGTCTCGGTCAATGTCGCGGGGGCGGGCAGGGGCGCTTTCATCGACGGTTCCTCCTCGCCGAAACTATAGCGGCGAAGCGCGGCCCCGTTCCAGCCGCCGGCTCACGAGGCCGGCATCAGGGTCAGGGTTCGGCGGATTCGTCCCGGCGCCGGCTTCCCCGGCAGGGTGACGGCGCCCAGGTCGCGCCAGGGCCGGACCAGATCGGCGAAATGGGGCGACAGGGGATTGGCCGACTGGCCGGGGGCGATCATGAAGCGCGAGCGGTCCGGGTCCGCCAGGTCGTAGACCGCGCGCAGGGTCGGTCCCATGACATGGGCGAAGGGACGGCGCGGATCGTACAGCAGCGAGGTCCCCCGGCTGACCGTCGAATCGTCGCCGTCGGTCGCCAGCCGGGTGCCGAACAGATTGCCGATCACGGGCAGGCGGGCGAGAGCGCGATGACGGAAGGCGGCGGCATGGTCGTCGCCCCAGCGCCAGTCCCCGACGGCGTCGCCCTGGCGGGTAGCGATGGCGTCCAGCGCCGCGTCCAGGGCGGCGGCGACGCGCTCGGCGCACGCCTCGATCGCCGCCGTGGCGGTGTCGTCGCACCAGGCCGGGTAGCGAGTCAGGGCGGCGACCAGGACCCGCGGGCGGACCAGCCGGTAGGCGGCGAAATCGTCTCCCAGCTCGTCGGCGAACAGCAGCCGCTCCAGCTCGCGGGCCCAGGCGCTGTAGATCAGAGGCTCCGGCCGGTCCCGGTCCATCCGCCCGTCCCAGGCGGCGAGCAGGGCGCGGGCCTCGGCGGCGCGCGCGTCCGAGGGCGGCGCCGCGAGGAGCAGGGGCAGCAGGTCGCGGGCGGCGAGGGAAACGGCGTCGCCCTGGATGGCGGTCATCTCATCGGGGGTGAGGCCGGCGCGGGCGCCGAGGCGGGCCTCGATCCGGCGGGCCCGGTAGGGCGCCGGCCAGATCGCCGCCAGCTTGGCGCCGGCGGCGCCGTTCGCGACCCGGTTGTTGGCGTTGACCAGTTGGCCCGACGCCGGGTTGCGGCCATGGGGCAGCTCGTCGAAGGGGATGTAGCCGATCCAATCGTGGGTGCCGGTCCAGCCGGGCACCGGGGCCAGCCCGTCGCCGGCCTTGCGCACCGGCACCCGGCCCGGCGCGTAGAAGCCGATCTCGCCCGCCCCGTCGGCGTAGAGGATATTCTGCTGGGGGCTGTGGAACAGGCGGAGCGCGGCGACGAAGCCGGCCCAGTCCCCGGCCCGGTTCAAGCGGTAGAGCGCTTCGGCTGTGCGGTCGTCGGGGGCCAGCGCCGGGGTTGCCAGGGCCAGCACATGGCCGGGCTTGGCGGCGGCCGCCGTCTCGGCGTGAAGGTCGGAGAGCACCGGTCCGTGCCGGGTGGCGCGGACCGTCAGGGTCGCCTCGTCGCCGCCGCGCACCCGGATCGTCTCGGTCCGGCGGTCGAAGGGGCGCGCCCCGTCGGGCGTCAGATAGCGGTCCGGGTCGTCCGGGTCGACGCGCTCGATGAAGAAATCCTGGGTGTCGCTGTGGGTGGTGGTGAAGCCCCAGGCGATGCGCCCGTTATGGCCCAGCAGGTGGAACGGCACCCCCGGCGCCGTGACTCCGGCGATCCGCAGGGTCGGGGTGTCGATCCGGGCCAGATACCAGACCCCCGGCGCGCCGAGGCCGAGATGAGGGTCGTTGGCGAGCAGCGGCGCCCCGCTCGCGGTCCGCGACCCGGCCACCGCCCAGGCGTTGGAGGCGTCCAGCGGCATGAGTTCCTCGGGCCAGGAGGCGGCCAGCCGATCGAGGGCGAGGCGGCCATAGAGGGGCGCCAGCTCCGCCAGGGTCGCCGGCCCGTCGGTCTCGGCATCGGGGAACAGCTCCGCCACCCGCTCCGGCGCGATCCGGGATGCGAGGCGGGCGCGCAGCAGTTCCTCGCGCCAATTGTCGGAAAGCTGGAGCGCCATCAGCCGGCCCCAGACCAGCGAATCCGCCGGCCGCCAAGGCTCGGGGGTCAGGCCGAGAAAGACGAATTCGGGCGGCAGGGCGCCGCGCCGGGTCGCCAGGAAGGCGTTGACCCCGCCGGCATAGGCGTCGATCGCCGCCCGCGTCTCGGCGGCGAGGCCGTCATAGCTCGCTTGGGCTAACCGGTACAGGCCGAGCGCCCGCATGAAGCGGTCCATCGGCAGGGTCGCCGCGCCGAGCAGTTCGGACATCCGCCCCTGGCCCAGCCGGCGGCCGATCTCCATCTGGAACAGGCGGTCCTGGGCGTGGAGGAAGCCGAGGGCGCGGTAGGCGTCCAGCTCCGTCTCGGCGCGGATGAAGGCGATACCCCTGTCGTCGCGACCAATGGTCGCCGGCGCCGCGAGACCGGCAAGCGCGATCCGCCCCTCGGTCTGGGGCAGCGATCCGGTCAGCCATATCCAGCCCAGCGCCGCGAGGGCGAGGATCAGCAGCGCCAGGCCGCCAAGGGCGCGACCCAGGCGGCGCGCGACGCCGACGCGGCGGGTCCGTTTCGCGGCCATCAATTCCATTCCCGATCGTGGTGCATCGCTCTAGATTGCCGATGCGCGCGACCAGGATAACCCATGCCGGCAAGGGGGCGGAACCGATGACGATGACCCAGCATACTTACCAGGGCCTCGATCCGCGCGGCTTCCACCGCCTCGCCTATACCGAATGGGGACGGGCGGACAACGGCCGGGTGCTGATCTGCGTCCATGGCCTGACCCAGAATTCCCGCTTCCTGGACCGGTTCGCCGACGCGATGTCGGATCGCTACCGGGTGATCTGCCCCGACGTCGCCGGGCGCGGGCGAAGCGACTGGCTGGCGAAGCCGGATTTCTACAATTACGACGTCTATCTGAACGACATGACCGCCCTGATCGCCCGGACCGGCGCCGAGGAGGTCGATTGGCTCGGCACCTCGATGGGCGGGCTGATCGGCATGGTGTTGGCGGCGAAGCCGAACAGCCCGATCCGCCGGCTGGTGCTGAACGATATCGGGCCCTTCCTGCCCAAGGCGGCGCTGGAGCGGATCGGCGGCTACACGGGCACGGCGCCCGCCTTCGCCTCCCTGGCCGAGGCCGAGGCCTATATGCGGGAGGTCCAGATCGGCATGGGCGCGCTGAGCGACGCCCAATGGGCCGATCTCGCCCGGGCGGCGACCCAACGGCGCGAGGACGGAAGCTGGATCTTCGCCTACGACCCGGCCATCGGCGAGGATTTCCGTAAGGAGGGCGGGGTTCAGGACGTCGATATGTGGGGCTTCTGGGACCGGATCGCCTGCCCGGTCCTGGCCCTGCATGGCGTCGACTCGGACATCCTGCTGGCCGAGACCGTCGAGGAAATGGCCCGGCGCGGCCCGAAGGCGGACGTCATCCGCGCGCCCGGCGTCGGCCATCCCTTGCCGCTGCTGGACGCGGACCAGATCGGGCCGGTGCGCGACTGGCTGTTGCGGGACGGCTGACGGCGCGGGGTCAGCCCTTGGCCAGGCCGCGGGCGACGTCGATGGCGGCGTAGGTGAGGATGCCGTCGGCGCCGGCCCGCTTGAAGGCGATCAGGCTTTCCGCCATCGCTCGGCCGCCGTCCAGCCAGCCACGTTCGGCGGCGGCGTTGAGCATGGCGTATTCGCCGCTCACCTGATAGGCGAAGGTGGGAACCGCGAACCGCTCCTTTACCCGGCGCAGAATGTCCAGATAGGGCATGCCGGGCTTGACCATCACCATGTCGGCGCCCTCGGCGATATCGAGCGCCACCTCGCGCAGCGCCTCGTCGCCGTTGGCCGGGTCCATCTGATAGGTCCGCTTGTCGCCGGCGCCCAGATTGGCGGCCGAGCCGACCGCCTCGCGGAACGGGCCGTAGAAGGCGGAGGCGTATTTGGCCGCGTAGGCCATGATCGCCACCTGGTCGAAGCCGGCCGCGTCGAGGGCGTCGCGGATGGCGCCGACGCGCCCGTCCATCATGTCCGACGGCGCGATCAGGCCGCAGCCGGCCTCGGCCTGGACCACCGCCTGGCGGCACAGGACATCGACCGTTTCGTCGTTGACGACCTCGCCGCCGCGGACCAGCCCGTCCTGGCCGTGATCGGTATAGGGGTCGAGCGCCACGTCGCACATGATGCCGATGTCGGGGACCGCGTCGGCCAGCGCGCGCACCGCCCGGCAGACCAGATTGTCGGGGTCGAGCGCCTCGGCCGCGTCCGCCGATTTGCGGTCCGCCTCGACGACCGGAAACAGGGCGATGGCGGGAATGCCCAGATCGGCGGCCTCGCGCGCCGCCTCGACCAGCAGGTCGATCGACAGCCGCGCGACGCCCGGCATCGAGGGCACCGGCTCGCGGGCGCGGGTGCCCTCGCGCACGAAGACCGGCCAGATCAGATCCTCGGGCGCCAGCCGGGATTCGGCGACCAGCCGCCGCGTCCAGGGATGGCGCCGGTTGCGCCGCGGGCGCTGGCGCGGATAGGTCCCCGGATATCGCTCTCCGCCCGTCCCGGTCACGCGGACTCCCGTGTCTAGACTTTCGCCAACGCCTGGTCGAGATCGGCGAGGATGTCGTCGATATGCTCGATACCGACGGAAAGCCTTACATAACCGGGGGTTACGCCCGAGGCAAGCTGTTCGTCGGCGTTGAGTTGGGAGTGGGTGGTGGTCGCCGGATGGATGGCGAGGCTGCGCGTGTCGCCGATATTGGCGACGTGATAATGCATTTCCAGCGCGTCGATGAAGGCGCGCCCGGCCTCGGTGCCGCCGGCCAGCTCGAACCCGACCAGCCCGCCGAAGCCGCCGGTCAGGTAGGCGTCGGCCCGGCGGCGATGCTCGCCCGTCATCTTGCCGGGATGGATGACCTCCGTCACCTTGTCATGGCCGGACAGGTGATCGGCGACGGCCTGGGCGTTGGCGCAATGGGTGCGCATGCGCAGCGGCAAGGTCTCCAGCCCCTGGATGAACTGGAAGGCGTTGAAGGGGCTCATCGCCGCGCCGACGTCGCGCAGCAGGGTGACCCGCATTTTCAGGATATAGGCGATGGGGCCGAGGGGCTTCACGGCCTCGGTCCAGACCGCGCCGTGATAGCTGGGGTCGGGCTGGTTCAGCATCGGGAAGCGGTCGGCATGGGCCTCCCAGTCGAAATTCCCGCCATCGACCACCAGCCCGCCGATCGAGGTGCCGTGGCCGCCGATATATTTCGTCGCCGAATAGACGATCACCGCGGCGCCGTGGTCGAAGGGCCGGCACAGGATCGGCGCGGCGGTGTTGTCCATGATCAGGGGCACGCCCAGCTTGCGGCCGATATCGGCGACCTCCTTGATCGGGAAGGCCTCCAGCTTCGGGTTGGGCAAGGTTTCGGCGTAATAGGCGCGGGTCTTGTCGTCGGTCGCCCGGGCGAAGGCCTCCGGGTCGGCGGGATCGACGAAGCGGGTCTCGATCCCCATGGTCTTCAGGGTGTTGGCGAACAGGTTCCAGGTCCCGCCATAGAGGTCGGTCGAGCTGACCACATTGTCGCCGGCCTGGGCGATGTTCTGTAGGGCGAAGGTCGAGGCCGACTGGCCCGAGGCGAGCGCCAGCGCCGCGGCGCCGCCCTCCAGAGCCGCGATCCGCTCCTCCAGCACCGCGCAGGTCGGATTCATGATCCGGGAATAGATGTTGCCCAGCTCGGACAGGGAGAACAGGTTCGCGGCATGTTCGGTGTCGGCGAACTGGTAGGAGGTCGTCTGATAGATCGGCACCGCCACCGAATTGGTGGCCGGGTCGGCGCGGTAGCCCGCATGAAGAACGATGGTCTCGGGATTGCGGCTGTCGGTCGGCATGGTCTGTTTCCCCCTGCATTGTTCGTCGCGGCCCGGCGGCGGTCGGCCGCCGCCGATGGACCCTATGGGCGGCGCCGCGAGATATCAACTAATATGTATTATAATATTTTATACGAATCACTTTCGTTAAATAGGGCGCGGCGGGCGGGCCCGCTTTGACAGGGTTGGAGGACGGACTATGATGATCGGACGGAGGCGCGCGGACCGCGCGCGCTCAGTGTAGGAGGTTCGCATGCCCGACGACGCCGTGCCGGCGAGTGCGGGGGCGCCGGTGGCCTTTTCGACCGTCAACAAGCTGCGTTTCGTCACCGCCGCGGCGCTGTTCGACGGCCATGACGCGGCCATCAACATCATGCGCCGGATTCTCCAGGCCCAGGGCGCCGAGGTCATCCATCTGGGCCATAACCGATCGGTCGACCAGATCGTCGAGGCGGCGATCGAGGAAGACGCACATGGGATCGCCGTGTCCTCCTATCAGGGCGGCCATGTCGAATTCTTCAAATACATGATCGACCGGCTGGCGGCGCTGGGCGCGGGTCATATCAAGGTCTTCGGCGGCGGCGGCGGGACCATCGTCCCGGAAGAGCAGCGCGATCTGCACGATTACGGCGTCGAACGCATCTATTCGCCCTATGACGGCCAGGTCATGGGGCTGGTGGGCATGATCCAGGACATGCTGCACCGCGCCGATACCGATCTCGCGGCCCGGCCGCCGGCCGATCTCAAGGCGTTGGACAAGGCCCATACCGGGGTGCTCGCGCGGATCGTCAGCGCCGTCGAGGCGGGGGCCCTGCCCACCGGCCTGGCGGCCGAGATCGAAAGCCGGGCGGCGAAGAGCAAGGCGCCGGTCCTCGGCATCACCGGGACCGGCGGCGCCGGCAAATCGTCGCTGACCGACGAGCTGGTGCAGCGATTCCGCCTGGACCGGCCGGATCTGTCGCTGGCCCTGATCGCCGTCGACCCGACCCGGCGGCGCTCCGGCGGGGCGTTGCTGGGCGACCGCATCCGCATGAACGCCATCGACGGCCCGAACGTCTACATGCGCTCGCTCGCCACCCGGACCAGCGGCAAGGAAATCTCCGAGGCCCTGCCCGGCGCCATCGCGGCCTGCAAGGCGGCGGGCTACGACCTGGTGATCGTCGAGACCTCGGGGATCGGGCAGGGCGATGCCGAGATCGTCCCCTTCGTCGATTTGACCCTGTATGCGATGACGCCGGAATTCGGCGCCGCCTCGCAGCTCGAAAAGATCGACATGCTCGATTTTGCCGATCTGGTGGCGATCAACAAGTTCGACCGCAAGGGCGCGGCCGATGCCCTGCGCGACGTGCGCAAGCAGGTCCAGCGCAACCGCGAGGCCTTCGATGTCCCGCCCGAGGAGATGCCGGTCTTCGGCACCATCGCCGCGCGCTTCAACGACGACGGGGTGACGGCGCTCTATCAGGGCATCCTGGCTGAGATGCGGGACCGCGGTCTGGCCGATTGGGCCAGCGGCCTCGACCCGGTGGCGGCGCGCCAGTCGACGGTGGAGCGGGCCTTGATCCCGCTGGATCGGACCCGCTATCTGGCCGAGATCGCCGAGACCGTGCGCGGCTATCACGGCTGGGCCGGCGACCAGGCCCGGATCGCCCGCGAACGCCAGCAGCTCCGCGCCGCGAAGTCGATGCTGGGCGCCGACGCGCCGGAACGGCTGGAGGCGCTGATCGCGGAACGGGACGCGGCCCTGGACGGCCGGGCGGCCAAGCTGCTCGACCTCTGGCCACGGGTCGTCGAGGACTATTCGGGCGACGAATATGTGGTCCGAATCCGCGACCGTGAGGTCCGTTACGGCCTGAAGCATGTGTCGTTGGCGGGAACCCGGATCCCCAAGGTCGCGCTGCCCCGTTACGAGGACCAGGGCGAGCTGCTGAAATGGCTGCTGCGGGAGAACCTGCCGGGCAGCTTCCCTTTCACCGGCGGCGTGTTCGCCTTCAAGCGCGAGAACGAGGACCCGACCCGCATGTTCGCCGGCGAGGGCGATCCGGCGCGCACCAACCGACGCTTCAAGCTGCTGTCGCAAGACAGCGACGCCAAGCGCCTGTCGGTCGCTTTCGATTCGGTGACGCTCTACGGAAACGACCCGGCGGAACGCCCTGATATCTATGGGAAAGTCGGGACCTCCGGCGTCTCCATCGCGATCCTCGACGACATGAAGGACCTGCTGGACGGGTTCGACCTGACAGATCCGATGACCTCGGTGTCGATGACCATCAACGGCCCGGCGCCGACGATCCTGGCCATGTTCCTGAACACGGCCATCGACCGGAACCTGGAGAAGTTCGTCCGCGAGAACGACCGCGCGCCGACCGACGACGAGGCGGCCAAGATCCGTTCCTGGACCCTGGAGAATGTGCGCGGGACCGTGCAGGCCGACATCCTGAAGGAGGACCAGGGCCAGAACACCTGCCTGTTCTCCACCGAGTTCAGCCTCAAGGTGATGGGCGACATCCAGGAATATTTCGTCCGGCACCGGGTGCGGAATTTCTATTCGGTGTCGATTTCCGGCTATCACATCGCCGAGGCGGGCGCCAACCCGATCACCCAGCTCGCGCTGACGCTCTCCAACGGCTTCACCTATGTGGAGAGCTATCTGGCGCGGGGCATGGAGGTGGACGATTTCGCGCCGAACCTGTCCTTCTTCTTCTCCTACGGCATGGACCCGGAATATTCGGTTCTGGGCCGGGTGGCGCGGCGCATCTGGGCGGTGACGATGCGCGAGAAGTACGGCGCCGACGAGCGTTCGCAGAAGCTGAAATTCCACAGCCAGACCTCGGGGCGGTCCCTGCATGCCCAGGAATTCGACTTCAACGATATCCGCACCACCTTGCAGGCGCTGATCTCGACCTACGACAACACCAACAGCCTGCATACCAACGCCTATGACGAGGCGATCACCACCCCGACCGAGGCCAGCGTCCGCCGGGCGATGGCCATCCAGATGATCATCAACCGGGAATGGGGGTTGGCGAAGAACGAGAATCCCAACCAGGGCGCGTTCATCATCGAAGAGCTGACCGACCTGGTCGAAGAGGCGGTGCTGGCCGAGTTCGAGCGCATCTCGGAACGTGGCGGCGTCCTCGGCGCCATGGAGCTCGGCTATCAGCGGGGGCTGATCCAGGAGGAAAGCCACGAATACGAATCCCGCAAGCATGACGGCAGCCTGCCGATCATCGGGGTCAATACCTTCCTCAACCCGGCGCCGGCGCCGGAAGAGACGACCCTGGAGCTGATCCGCGGCACCGAGGCGGAGAAACGGAGCCAGCTCGATCGGTTGCGCGCCTTCCAGACGGCCAACGAGGACGCGGCGCCGGCCATGCTGGACCGGCTGCGCGACGCGGTCCGCCGCGACGAGAACGTCTTCGCGGTGCTGATGGACGCGGTCCGGGTCTGTTCGCTGGGCCAGATCACCGCCGCCCTGTTCCAGGTCGGCGGCCAGTACCGGCGCAATCTGTAGCCCTCCGGCGGGGCCGTCCCCGCGTTAAGCCAATCTTAAGGCGCCTGCGGTCTGATGGCAGGAGTCCATGATTGCGCGAGAGGGTGCCGTGAGTTCGGCCTATTTCCAGACCATCCTGCTGATCGAGCGGTTGCACCGCCAGTTCCTGGAGGTGATCAAGGCCGAACTCGACCGCCGGCAGATCAAGGACATCAACAACGTCCAGGCGCTGATTCTCTACAATATCGGCGACGAGGAAGTGACGGTCGGCGAGTTGACCCATCGCGGCTACTATCTGGGCTCGAACGTTTCCTATAACGTCAAGAAGATGACCGAGTGCGGCTATCTGGTGCAGGCGCGCTCGCCGCACGACCGTCGCGCCGTGCATGTCAGCCTGTCGGACAAGGGGCGCGAGCTGCGCGACGTGCTGTCGACCATGTTCGAGACCCATCTGGCGGCCCTGGCCGATCGCCCCGACATGGAAGGCCGGCTGGCGGACGCGAACGAGGCGCTGCGCTGGATGGAGCATTTCTGGCGCGAGCTTCTCCATTACGGCCCGTCCATGGCGCCGAAGAAGGCGGCGGCGACCGGCTAGGCGGGCGCCGGTCGCCGGGGCTGCCGCGCGCCCGATCTCAGGAAAAATCAGTAGGTCTCGATGTCGGGATCGATGCGCCGAGCCCAGGCGTCGATGCCGCCGCGCAGGCTGACCGCGTTCGGCCAGCCGTTCTCGCGCAGCCAGAAGGCGGTCTCCAGACTGCGCATGCCGTGATGGCAGATCACGACGATCTGCTTTTCCGGGTCCAGCTCCGACGGCGGCTCGGTGAAGGTGCTCAACGGCATGAAGATGCTGCCCGGCAGGGCGCATATCTCGGTTTCCCAGCCCTCGCGGACGTCGAGCAGCTGAATATCGGCACTCTTGGCGATCAGCTTGTTGAGCGCCTCGACCTCGATTTCAAGCGCGGAATTGCTCATGGCTCCGAAAGTAAGGATACGCCGACACGCGGCCGATTTCCAGGGGGTCGCCGGGCGCCGCCGGCCGCGCCGCGCCGGCGCCGGCTTGCCCTAGTGGCTCAACAGGTCGGCGGGCTCGATATTGCCCTCCAGCAGAAAGCCGTGCAGTTTGGTGATCGCCTTGCCCTCGATCTGGCGGATGCGTTCCTTGCTGACGCCGAACCGTTCGCCGATCTCGGCCAGGGTGATCTTGCGTTCATCGAAGAAGCGGCTCTCGATGACCGCCCGCTCGCGGTCGTTCAGCCGCGCGACGGCGGCCCGCACCCGGTCGGCACGGGTTTCGGCGTCGCGGCGCGCGATGACGATCTCGTCGGGACGCGGCGCCGTGTCGGCGATCAGATCCTGTAGGCTGTCGGTTGCTTCGTTGGCCACGGGCGCGTTCAGCGATCGGTCGGGCCGGGCGAAGCGGGTCTCCATCCGTTCGACCGCCGCGACCGGCACCTTCAGCGTCTCGGCGATGGTCTGGCGGGCGTCGTCCGTCATCGTCTCGCGCGCATGGTCGTCGATCTGGGCGCGCAGCCGGCGCAGATTGAAGAACAGGCGGCGCTGAGCCGGGGTGGTGCCGGTGCGGACGATGGACCAGTTGCGCAGGACGAAGCTCTGCATGGCCGCGGTGATCCACCAGGAGGAATAGGTGGAAAAGCGGACCTCGCGCGCCGGGTCGAAGCGGGCGGCGGCCTCCATCAGACCGGTATTGCCCTCCTGGACCAGATCGCCGAAGGGTAGGCCGTAGCCCCGGAACCGGCGGGCGAGCTTGAGAACCAGGCGGGCGTGGCTGGTGACGATCCGGTGCAGCGCCGCCTCGTCACCGTCATCCTGCCAGCGGCGGGCCAGGTTTTGCTCTTCTTCGCGCTCGAGAAGCGGCGTCTCCATCGCCGCCCGCATGAAGCGGCGGTCCCCTTCCTGGAATTGCGCGGAATATGTCATGACCGACCGCTCCTTTTTTCGGGGGGAAGGACTACTCTTAGCGAGTCGATAACATATATACCCTAGCGCCGAGATCGGTCGGCCGCAAGGGTGTTATCGAGTCGATACGATTTGGTGCCGCTCCGGCGGCGGCCGCGGTCGGACCGAAAGAGGGGGCGGACCGAAAGAGGGGGCGGACCGAAAGAGCGGTCGGACCGAAAGAGCGGTCGGACCGAAAGAGGGAAAGCGATGCCGAAACCGGATGGGGTCGTCGCATGAACGGGACGAAGAAGAGCAACGGCGCGGCCGATCGGTCGGATGCGCTGGCCGAATTGATCGGGCGGATCGGGCGGCTGATGCATGCCCGGCAATATGCGGCCGGGCTCAATCCCGCCCAGTGGGAGGCGTTGCGCTATGTCGATCGCGCCAACCGGCGCTCGCGGACGCCGGGGGCGCTCGCCGACTATCTGGGCACGACCAAGGGTACGGTCAGCCAGACCTTGATCGCGCTGGAGGAAAAGGGACTGATCCGTCGCGATCGCAGCAACCGCGACAGGCGCCAGGTCGAGATTTCGCTTACCGACGCGGGCCGGAGCCGGCTGGCGGACGACCCAATCGACCTTCTGCGCGCGGCGGTCGGCGCGCTCCCCGCCGAGGCCGGGCGGACCCTGCTGACCGCCCTGTCGGACGTGCTGGACAGTTTACGCCGGGCCGACGGCTTGACGGCCTTCGGCATGTGCGGCCTATGCCAGCATTTCGGGTGCCAGGAAGACGGGGCGGGCGACATGGCGCCCGCCACCTGTTGCCTGACCGGCGACGCGCTGGGTGCGTCCGACTGGAACGGGCTCTGCGTCAATTACGATCCGATGCCCGCCGTCCGCGCCGTCACTCCATAGGGCGGCGCGGCACGTTCCGTCGTCAGTTCGCGAAGGCGGCGAGCCCGGTCTGCGCGCGCCCCAGGATCAGGGCGTGCATGTCGTGGGTGCCTTCATAGGTGTTCACGGTCTCCAGATTGACCATATGGCGGATGACGTGGAACTCCTCGGAGATCCCGTTCCCGCCATGCATGTCGCGGGCGAGGCGGGCGATATCGAGGGCCTTGCCGCAGGAATTGCGCTTCAGGAGCGAGATCATCTCCGGCCGTTCGCGGCCCGCATCCATCAGCCGGCCGAGGCGCAGGCAGCCCTGCAAGCCCATGGCAATCTCGGTCTGCATGTCGGCCAGCTTGCGCTGGATAAGCTGGTTCGCCGCCAGCGGCCGGCCGAACTGGATTCGCTGCATCGTATAGTCGCGCGCCGCGTGCCAGCAGAATTCGGCCGCCCCCAGGGCGCCCCAGGCGATGCCGTAGCGGGCGCGGTTCAGGCAGGAGAACGGTCCGCGCATGCCCTTGGCGTCGGGCAGGCGGTTCGCTTCCGGGACCTCGACCCCGTCCATGACGATCTCGCCGGTGATCGAGGCCCGCAGGCTGAGCTTGCCTTCGATCTTGGGGGCGCTCAGGCCCTTCATGCCCTTTTCCAGAACGAAGCCGCGGACGATGTCTTCGTCGTCCTTCGCCCAGACGACGAACACATCGGCGATGGGCGAATTGCTGATCCACATCTTGGCGCCGTCCAGCACCCAGCCGTCGCCGGCGCGCCGGGCGCGGGTCTTCATGCTTGCCGGGTCCGAACCGTGGTCCGGCTCGGTCAGGCCGAAGCAGCCGACCCACTCGCCGGTCGCCAGCTTGGGCAGGTATTTCTCGCGCTGGGCCTCCGACCCGAAGGCGTGGATCGGGTACATGACCAGGCTGGACTGGACGCTCATCGCCGACCGGTAGCCGCTGTCGACCCGCTCGACCTCGCGCGCGATCAGGCCGTAACAGACATAGTTGACCCCCGGGCAGCCATAGCCCTGGATGGTCGAGCCGAGGAAGCCGAGCGCCCCCATCTCGCTCATGATCTCTCGGTCGAAGCGTTCCTCGCGGTTCGCCTCGACGATGCGCGGCATCAGCCGTTCCTGGCAGTATTGGCGGGCGCTGTCGCGCACCAGTCGTTCGTCGTCGTCCAACTGGTCGTCGAGCAGCAGGATATCGTCCCAATTCTCGGCGGCGCGGGGTTCGGTCATCGGATCAAGGCTCCAGGCGCTTATAGAAAGAAGCCGAGGTTATAGCCTCATTGTCCCGGCGATCACAGGCGTCGTTTGCCGCCCCCTCGTTTGTCGTTCGTTAATGATTAAACGCCAAGCTGAGCAAGCGGACCCGGGATCGGTTCGTACCCTGTAGGGGAGTGGCGCGTGGACGACGGCGACGTCATTATCGAATTCTACCGCGTGGGCAACGCGGTCAAGGTGTCGGCGGTGGATCTGGCGACCTTGACCGAGGTCTCGATCGTCGGCGCGCCGGGTGTCGGCGAAACGGCGCTGGAGCGCGCCGCGATCCGCAAGCTTCATTACGTTCTCGCCAAGGAAAATCTGGTCGCCGCCCGGCGCTGACGCGCGCACCGATGGGTGCCGTCGGCGCGCCCGATCGCGACGCGGCGCATTGTCTGATTCGCCTGGCTCGGGCTAGTCTCCCGTTTCATTCATTCAAACGGGGGAGAGGTGACCATGTTTGATTCGGGAATTCGCGGGTCCGCCCGTCGGCTGGGCCGCGCCGCCCTTCTGGGTGGGGTCGTTCTCGGCCTGGCGGCCGCCGGCCCGGCGCTGGCCGATACCAAGATCGGCGCTCTGATGCCGATGACCGGCGCGTTGCAAGCCTACGGCACGACGTCGTTGAACGGCATCAAGATGGCGGTCGACGAGATCAACGCCCAGGGCGGCGTCCTCGGTGGCAAGCTCGCGCTCGCCGTCGGCGATACCCAGACCAACCCGCAAGCGGGCGTCGACGCGGCCCAGAAGCTGGTGTCCGTCGAGGGTGTCGTCGGGATCGTCGGCGCGCTCGCCAGCGGCGTCTCGATCCCCGTCGCCAAGAGCGTGTCCAGCGTCGCCGGAATCCCGCAGATTTCCAGCGCCTCCACGTCGCCTGTGCTGACCGACCTGGACGACAAGGACTTCCTGTTCCGCACCGTGCCCCATGACGCCCTGCAAGGAGTCGTGCTCGCCGACGTCGTCAAGAAGAACGGGCTTTCCAAGGTGGGCATCATCTATGTGAACAACGATTACGGCGACGGGTTGCAGAAATCCTTCTCCGCCGCCTTCGCCAAGCTGGGCGGGACCGTCACCGCGTCGCTGCCCTACGAGGAAAAGAAGGCCTCCTATCGCGGCGAGCTGTCCAAGATCGCCGGCGACAAGCCGCAGGCGCTGGTCCTGATCGGCTATCCCGAGGACGGCACGCCGATCCTGCGTCAGTCCCTGGAGGAGGGCTTCTTCAAGAAGTTCGTCTTCACCGACGGCATGAAGGCGCCGGAAATCATCAAGGCGATAGGCGCCCAGTATCTGAACGGCTCCATCGGCACCGCGCCGGAGGCGATCGCCGACAGCCCCACCGCGGCGACGTTCAAGAAGGCCTACGAGGCCAAGTTCGGCGAACTGCCGCCCAAGCCGTTCATCGATACCGCCTATGACGCCACTTTCATCTTGGCGCTTGCGATCCAGAAGGCGGGCGGCACGGAGTCCGGGAAGGTGCGCGATGCCATGCGCGCGGTCGCCGGACCGCCGGGTGTCAAGATCGGCCCCGGCCAATGGAAGGAAGCCGTGGCCGCCATCGCTGCCGGCAAGGATATCGATTATGTCGGCGCCTCGGGGTCCCAGGATTTCGACGCCAAGGGCGACGTGCCGGGAACCTTCGGTGTCTGGACCATCGCCGACGGCAAGATCGAGACCTTGGAGATCGTCGAGCCCAAGATGTAGTCGGGCCGCGATCCGCGCGGATGGGCCCGCGGCTTCGGCCGCGGGCCTTTCTTTTAGTCCCGTGGCCGGGCGCGGTGTCCTTCCGGCCGTTCGGGAAGGATCCCCTCCGGGCGCAGCAGCAAGATCACCTGGAACATCAATCCGACCAGGAAGACGCGAATGGCGCCCGCCTGGGTGATCATGTCCGCCGGCAGCCGGCCGGTCAAAATCTCGGTTCCCGACCAGACCAGCCAGATCGCGAAGGCGCCCAGGACCGCGCCCCGATTGTTGCCGCTGCCCCCGGCGACCAGCATGATCCAGACCAGGAAGGTCGCGAACACCGGATCGAAGGCCTCGGGGCTGATGAAGGAAAAGAAATGGGCGAACAGCCCGCCCGCGACCCCCATGATCGCCGAACCGATGACGAAGGCCTCCAGCCGCACGCGGTTGACGTTCTTGCCCGCCGCCGCGGCGCCGGCCTCGTTCTCGCGGGTCGCCCGCAAGACCCGCCCCCAGGGCGAGGAGATGGCGCGCTCCAGGAACAGATAGGTGGCGAGGACGGCAAGGATCACCAGGATCATGTAGATCAGAACCGGCCAGCCGCCGTCGAGGTCGGCGAAGGGCTTGGGAATACCCGACAGGCCCCGCACGCCGCCGGTCAGCCAATCCTCGTTTTTCAGGAACAGGCGGACGATCTCGGCGATGCCGATGGTCGCGATCGCCAGATAGTCGGTGCGCAGGCGGATGGTGATCGCGCCGACCAGCAGCGCGAGGGCGCCGCTGGTTACGGCGGCGGCGGCAAGTCCCAACAGGAAGGGAAGGCCGAAACCGCCGAGATGGGTGGGGCTCGGCGGCGTGGTCAGGATGGCGCTGGTATAGGCGCCGACGGCGAAGAAGGCGGCGATGCCGAAATTGAACTGGCCGGCGAACCCCCATTGCAGGTTCAGCCCCAGCGCCAGCACTGCGTAAACCCCGGCGAAGGTCGCGAACAGCACCAGATAGCCGGCGAATCCCGAAATCTCCATCAGCGGCCTCCGAACAGCCCGGTCGGGCGGAAGATCAGCATCGCGATCATGATCGCGAAGGCCACCGCCGACTTGTAGGCGGGCGACAGGACCAGGGTCGACATTTCCTCGGCGATGCCGATGGTCAGCCCGCCGGCGATGGCGCCGTAAGGCTTGCCGATGCCGCCCAGGATCGCGGCGGCGAAGATGGCGAGCAGGATATTGCGGCCCATGAAGGGATGCAGGCGCGTGTCCATCGCCAGGAAGACGCCGGCGGCGGCGGCGAGAAGGGCGCCGATGATCCAGGTCCACAGGACGACCCGGCCGATATCGATGCCGGCGGTCTGGGCCAGGTCGCGGTTGTCGGCGGTCGCGCGCATCGCCTTGCCCATCTTGGTCCGGCTCAGGAAGACATGCAGCGCCGCAACCAGGACGACGGCGCCGCCGACGATGACGATCTGATTGGGCTTGATGCGCAGCCCGAGGAATTCGATCGGCAGTTGGATGCCGGGCTGATAGACTTGGTTGTCCGGTCCCCAGACGAGCTGGATCAGGCTGCGCAGCATCAACGCCATCCCCAGCGACGAAATCACCAGCACCACCGACGAGCGCCGTCGCAGATGGCGGTACAGGAACTGGTCGACAAGGACCGCGACGACGGCGGTGCCGGCGAGCGCGCCCAGGAAGGCGACATGCAACGGCCAGCCGAGCCCGACGAAGACGAGGGCGAGATAGGCGCCGACGGTCATCAGGTCGCCATGGGCGAAATTGGCGAAGCCGAGGATTCCGAACACCAGGGAAATCCCGATGGCGCCCAGGGTGATAATGCATCCGAGGACGACGCCATAGAGCAGAAGCTGCAACAGATCGATCATCCTGACGTCATCCGCCCAGAAACGACTCGCGCACATGCGGGTCGTCCAGAAGGGTGGGGCCCGGCCCTTCGTGGCGCGCCTGGCCCATGGACAGCACATAGCCGCGGTCGGCGAAGGCGAGCGCCTGCTTGGCGTTGTGCTCGACCATCAGGACCGCGACGCCGAGGGCGTTGATGTCGCGCAGCTTGGCGAAGATCGTCTCGACGAATTGCGGCGACAGGCCGGCGGTCGGCTCGTCCAGCAACAACAGATCGGGCGCCAGCATCAGGGCCCGGCCGATGGCTACCATCTGGCGCTGGCCGCCGGACAGCTCGCCGGCGGGCCGCTGGCTTGCCTCGGCGAGCGGCGGGAAAAGCTCGAACACCCGCGCGATCTGGGCGGCGACGCCCGCCTTGCGGATGAACCCGCCCATTTCCAGGTTCTCCCGTACCGTCAGGCTGGGAAAGACGTTGTATTCCTGGGGCACGTAGCCCATGCCGCGGCGGACGATCCGATCCGGGCTCAAATCGGCGATGTCCTCGCCCTTGAAGCGGACATGGCCGGCGCGTACCCGCACCAAGCCGAAGACCGCCTTCATGGCGGTCGATTTGCCGGCGCCGTTGGGGCCGATCAAAACCACGATTTCGCCCGGCCCGACCCGGATCGACAGCCCCTGAAGGATGTCGACGCCGCCATAGCCGCCATGGATGTCGTCCACCTCCAGCAGGCTCATGCGGCGGCGCCCCCGCCGTCGGTGTCGGCGCGGCCGCCGAGATAGGCGTCGATCACCGCCGCGTCGCGGCGGATCTCGTCCAGGCTGCCCTCGGTCATCACCCGGCCCTCGGCCATGACGATGACCGGGTCGCAGATGCGCGCCACCAGGTCCATGTCATGCTCGATGACGCAGAAGGTGACGCCCCGGTCGCGGTTGAGGCGCCGGATTTCATCGACCAGGGTCGCCAGCAGGGTGCGGTTGACGCCGGCGCCGGGCTCGTCGAGCAGCACCGTCTTGGCGCCCGACATGATCACCCGGCCCAGCTCCAGGAGCTTTTTTTGGCCGCCGGACAGGTTGCCCGCCAGTTCCGTCGCCAGATGATCGAGCTTGAGGAAGGCGAGCGCTTCCTCGGCGCGCCGCCTGACGGCGCGCTCCTCGACCAGGACCCGGCCCGAACGAAGGAGGGCGGTGGCGAGATTTTCGCCGCCTTGGCCGCCCGGCACGACCATCAAATTCTCCAACACGGTCATCCGGTGAAGCTCGTTCGGGATCTGGAAGGTGCGTACCAGGCCGGCCCGGAACAGCACATGCGGCGGCAGGCCGGTAATCTCCGTCTCGCCAAGAAAAACGCGCCCCGAATCGGGGCGCGTAAATCCGGACAGGACATTGAAAAGCGTCGTTTTACCGGCGCCGTTGGGACCAATCAGCCCGGTGATCGCGCCGCCCCGGATCGTCAGATTGCACCGATCGAGGACCCGCGGCCCGCCAAAGGATTTGACCAGATCGCGAACGACAAGCGTGGGCGACGATGACGACATCCGGTTCCGCCATTTCAGATCCCGAAGCGGCGGCGCGGAGCGGTCGGCCCGGCACCCCCATCCTGTCTTACAAGGACGAGGGCGCCGAGAACAAGGACGACAGCGCGAGTCCGGCGGGCGCGCCGCCCGGACGGCCGCTAGTTCTTGCCCGACCCCGGCTTGCGGCCCAGCCCGATCTTCTTGGCGAATTCCGAGCGCTGGGCGGCATAGTTGGGCGCGACCATCGGATAGGTCGCGGGGAGGTTCCATTTCGCCCGGTACTCCTCGGGCGACATGTCGTAGACGGCGCGCAGATGGCGCTTGAGCATCTTCAGCTTCTTGCCGTCTTCCAGGCAGACGATGTAGTCGGGGGTGACCGACCGGCGGACGGGGACCGCGGGCTTGAGCGCGCCGCCGCCGGGCGTCCGCGCGACCCGTTCCAGGTTGACGAGGGTGCCGTGAACCGTCGTGATCAGTTCCTGAAGGTCGGGCGAATTCACCGTATTGTTGCTGACATAGGCGGCGACCACATCGACCGTCATTTGCAGCATTTCGCCAGCCGGCGTCGCGTCTTCCTGTTCCTTGGACATACCTTGCGTCTCCGAATTATGACAGTTTTGCGGATGAATTGGCATGCCGCTTCGTAAAAGTCAATTCATGTTAGTGAAAAAAACGTAGTGTCCGAGGTCAATCCGTAGAAACCAGACGAAAAACACTTGATCTCATGGCGCCCGTTGGGGCTGGCGGGCTCTTCAGTATTTGATCAGAAAGGATTGAGATATATACTTAAGGGTATGATTTGCGTTGGCGGTAGGATTTCGCGAAAGAGGTTGGGCTGGATCGGGCGGTCCGGTCGCGATCGGCCGTCGCCGTCCCGCTGCCGGCGCCCGACCATGGCCGCTGGCGAATAAGGACTCGCAACCGATTGTATGCGGGTGCTATAGGCATTCCATATGAGGTAGGTCGGACCATATAAGGCAGGTCGGGCCCGATTTTGGAGGTTTGGCCGGTTTGCGGGTCCGGCGATCCGGGCACGGCCCGTCGGCCGGACAGCCGTCCGCCATTCAGCGATAGATGGATGCCATGCCCTCGGAGACCATAGCGCTGGCCGCCGATCACGGCGGGTTCGCCCTCAAGGACGACATCAAGGCCGTGCTCCGGGCGCGCGGGCTGGACGTGCTCGATCTGGGGACCGACAGCGCCGAGTCCGTCGATTATCCGGATTTCGGCTATGCGTTGGCCGAGGCGATCCGGTCGGGCCGGGCGACCCGGGGCGTCGTCCTTTGCGGCAGCGGCATCGGGATCGGCATCGCCGCCAACCGATTTCCCGAAGTGCGCGCGGCGCTCTGCCACGATCCCCTGTCGGCGGAACTGTCGCGGCGGCATAACGATGCCAATGTGTTGGCCCTGGGCGGTCGCTTGATCGGACCGGAGATGGCCAAGGCGTGCCTCGAGGCGTTCCTCGATACGCCGTTCGAGGGCGGACGCCACGCAAGGCGCGTGGCGAAACTGGGCGCGCCGCCGGTCGGCGGCGCGAAAGATCGAACCAAGGACGAGGGCGACACCCCATGACGCTTGCCAGCGAGGCGGCCGCGCCGGCGACCGACGACGGCTTTTTCACCGACCCCCTTTCCCGGACCGACCCCGACGTGATGGCGGCGCTGGAGGCCGAGCTCGGCCGTCAGCGCGACCAGATCGAGCTCATCGCGTCCGAGAACATCGTCTCCCGGGCTGTGTTGGAGGCGCAGGGGTCGGTCCTGACCAACAAATACGCCGAGGGCTATCCGGGCCGCCGCTATTATGGCGGCTGCGAGTTCGTCGATATCGCCGAGGAGCTCGCCCAGTCCCGCGCCCGGGCGCTGTTCGACTGCGCCTATGTCAACGTCCAGCCCCATGCCGGCGCCCAGGCCAACGAGGCGGTGTTCCTGGCGCTGTGCAAGCCCGGCGACACGATCCTCGGCATGTCCCTGGCCGCCGGCGGCCATCTGACCCACGGCGCGCCGCCGAACATCTCGGGCAAATGGTTCCACGCCGCCCAGTACGGGGTGCGCCGCCAGGACGCGCTGGTCGATTTCGACGAGGTCGAGCGGCTGGCGGCCGAGCATAAGCCGAAGCTGATCATCGCCGGCGGATCGGCCTATCCGCGAATCATCGATTTCGCCCGTTTCCGCGCCATCGCCGATTCGGTCGGCGCCTATCTGATGGTCGATATGGCCCATTTCGCCGGCCTGGTCGCTGGCGGCGTCCATCCCTCGCCGCTGCCCCACGCCCATGTGGTGACGACGACGACCCACAAGACCCTGCGCGGGCCGCGCGGGGGCATGATCCTCTCCAACGACGAAGATCTGGGCAAGAAGATCAATTCGGCGATCTTTCCCGGCCTGCAGGGCGGTCCGTTGATGCATGTGATCGCCGCCAAGGCGGTGGCCTTCGGCGAGGCCCAGCGGCCCGCGTTCCGCGCCTATGCCCAGGCGGTGGTCGATAATGCCAAGGCCCTGGCCGAGGTGCTGGTCGAGCGCGGCCTGGATATCGTCTCCGGCGGTACCGATACCCATCTGATGCTGGTCGACCTGCGGCCCAAGGGGCTGACCGGCAATGTGGCCGAGCGCAGCCTGGAGAACGCGGGGCTGACCTGCAACAAGAACGGCATCCCCTTCGACCCCGAGAAGCCGACGATCACCTCCGGTGTGCGGCTGGGCACGCCGGCGGGGACGACCCGCGGCTTCGGCGTCGCCGAGTTCCGCGAGGTCGGCCATCTGATCGGCGACGTGCTGGACGGGCTGACCGCCGGCGGCGAGGACAACGCCGCCGCCGAGGCCGAGGCGCGCAAGAAGGTCGCCGATCTGTGCCGGCGCTTCCCGGTCTATCCCGATCCGTCCCCGGCGGCGAGGAAATAGGCGATGCGCTGCCCCTTCTGCGGGAACGAAGACACGCAAGTGAAGGATTCGCGCCCGACCGAGGACAATTCGGCGATCCGCAGGCGGCGGTCCTGCCCGGCCTGCAACCAGCGCTTCACCACCTTCGAGCGGGTCCAGCTGCGCGAGCTCACGGTCGTCAAGTCGAACGACAAGCGCGAACCTTTCGACCGCGAGAAGCTGGCGCGCTCCATGCGGATCGCCTGCCGCAAGCGGGCGGTCGACGACGACAAGCTGGAGCGGGTCGTCAACGGCATCGTGCGCCAGTTGGAGAGCTCCGGCGAGAGCGAGATTCCCTCGGAGATGGTCGGCGAGCTGGTGATGGACGCGCTCGCCCAGATCGACCAGATCGCCTATGTGCGCTTCGCCTCGGTCTATCGGAATTTCCGCGAGGTGCGCGATTTCGAGAAATTCATCGGGAACCTCAGTGGCGACGCCGACTGAGGATTCCCGCGCCACCGACCGTCACCATATGGGCGTGGCGCTGGACCTGGCGCGCCGCGCGCTGGGCCGGGTCTGGCCCAATCCGGCGGTCGGCTGCGTCATCGTCCGCGACGGGCGGGTGGTCGGGCGCGGGTGGACCCAGCCCGGCGGCCGGCCCCATGCCGAGACCGAGGCGCTGCGCCGGGCCGGCGACGCGGCGCGGGGCGCGACCGTCTATGTCGGGCTCGAGCCCTGCGCCCATCACGGCCGGACGCCGCCCTGCGCCGAGGCCCTGATCGCGGCCGGGATCGGCCGCTGCGTCGTCGCCGTCGAGGACCCCGATCCCCGGACCGCCGGCGCCGGCATCGCCGCCTTGCGCGAGGCCGGCATCGCCGTCGAGGTCGGGGTGCGGGCCGAGGAAGCCGCCCGCGTCAATGCCGGCTTCTTCCTGCGCCAGCAGGCGGGCCGGCCGCTGGTTACCCTCAAGACGGCGACCAGCCTGGACGGGCGGATCGCCACCCATGGCGGCGAAAGCCAGTGGATCACCGGTCCCGAGGCCCGCGCGCGCGGGCATTATCTGCGCGCCATCTATGACGCGGTGCTGGTCGGGATCGGGACCGCCGCCGCCGACCGGCCGCGTCTGACCTGTCGCCTGCCGGGGCTGGAGGACCGCTCGCCGGTGCGCATCGTCGTCGATGGTCGCCTGCGCCTGCCGCTGACCGACTCCCTGGTCGCCGATGCCCGCGCGGTGCCGACCTGGCTGGTGACCTTGCCCAAGGGCGACGCCGCGCGCCGCCGGGCCTATACAGATTCAGGGGTCGAGCTAATCGATGTGGTGCCGGACGCCGACGGACGACCGGACCTGGCGACCCTGCTACGATTGCTGGGCGGGCGTGGGTTGACCCGAGTTCTGGTCGAGGGCGGCAGCCATCTCGCGGCCGGTCTGTTGCGTGCCGGGCTGGTCGACCGGATCGCCTGGTTCCGGGCCCCCGGGGTCATGGGCGGCGACGGCATTCCGACGGCGGCGCCTTTCGGGGTCGACCGGCTCGCCGACATGCCCCGCTTCGCCCGTGAGGCGGTTCTGGAGACCGGCGCCGATCTGCTGGAGATTTACGGGCGGGCGCCCTAGGAGAGGCTTTCATGTTTACCGGGATCATCACCGACCGCGGCCGGGTGCGCGCGGTGCGCGCCAACGGCGATACGCGGATCGAGATCGAGACCGCCTACGACACCGATCGGATCGACTTGGGCGCCTCGATCGCCTGTTCGGGCGCCTGCCTGACGGTGATCGACAAGGGACCGGGCTGGTTCGCCGCCGAGGCGTCGGCCGAGACCCTGTCCCTGACCACCCTCGGGGACTGGGCGGCGGGGACCGAGGTCAATCTGGAACGGGCGATGCGCCTGGGCGACGAATTCGGCGGCCATGTGGTCAGCGGCCATGTGGACGGCGTGGCCGAGGTGCTGGATCGCCGGCCGGAAGGGGACAGCGCCCGGTTCCGGTTTCGCGCGCCCGACGGCCTCGCCCGCTATGTCGCGCCGAAGGGGTCGGTGGCCCTGGATGGCGTGTCCCTGACCGTCAACGAGGTCGAGGACGCGGTCTTCGGGGTCAACATCATCGCCCATACGGCGGTGGCGACGACCTTCGGCGGCCTGGCCGCCGGCGACCGGGTCAATATGGAAATCGACATGCTCGCGCGGTATGTTGCCCGCATCCTGAACAGGAGCTGAGCGTGTCGGAATCCGATTTTCTCTCCTCGCCCGAGGAGATCATCGACGATGCCCGCAACGGGCGGATGTTCATCCTCGTCGACGACGAAGACAGGGAGAACGAAGGCGATCTGGTGATCCCGGCCCAGATGGCGACGCCCGAGGCGGTCAATTTCATGGCCAAATACGGGCGCGGGCTCATCTGCCTGTCCTTGACCCAGTCCCGGGTCGACGAGCTTGGCCTGCCGCTGATGGCCCAGGACAACGCGTCGCGCCACCAGACCGCCTTCACCGTCTCCATCGAGGCCCGCGACGGCGTGACGACGGGAATTTCCGCCGCCGACCGGGCGCGCACGATCCTCGTCGCCATCGACCCGACCAAGGGCAAGGACGATATCGCCACGCCCGGCCATATCTTTCCGCTGCTGGCCCGCGAGGGCGGCGTGCTGGTGCGCGCCGGCCATACCGAAGCCGCGGTCGATGTGGCGCGGCTCGCCGGGCTCAACCCGTCGGGGGTGATCTGCGAGATCATGAACGACGACGGCACCATGGCCCGCATGCCCGAGCTGGTCGCCTTCGCCCAGCGGCACGGGCTCAAGCTGGGCACCATCGCCGACCTGATCGCCTATCGCCGCCGTCACGACCGGATCGTCGAGCGCACGGTCGAGGACGTGGTCGACAGCCGTTTCGGCGGCCGTTTCCGGATGGTCCTTTACGTCAACAAGGCGGCCTATGCGGAACATGTGGCGCTGGTGAAGGGCGATATCGGCGCCGACGAGCCGGTCCTGGTGCGGATGCACGCGGCCAGCATCATGGACGTGATCGGCGCCCGCGACGCCCATGGCCGCGACCTTCAGGAATCGATGAAGATGATCGACGAGGCCGGGCGCGGGGTCGTCGTCGTGCTGCGCGAGCCCCGCGCCACCAGCCTGTCCGATCGGATCAAGCGCGATCGCACCGGCGAGACGGCCGACCAGACGGGTCTGCGCGATATCGGCGTCGGCGCCCAGATCCTGATCGATCTGGGGGTTCGCGACATGATTTTGCTATCCAACACCCAGCGCAATATCGTCGGTCTGGAAGGGTTCGGGCTCAGGGTCGTCGAGCAGCGGCCGATCCCGATTCCGCCGGAATGAGCCGGGCGGCCGGGTAAGGCGCCGGGTTGGCGACGGGCAACGGTTCAACAGGCAACGGTTCAACAGGTAACGGCTAGGGAAAAGACGAGATGTCCGATCTGCCCCATATCATGATCGTCGAATCGCGGTTCTATGCCGATATCGCCGACGAGCTGGTCGGCGGCGCCATGGCGGTGCTGGACGAGGCCGGCATCAGCTACGAGCGCTTCGCGGTCCCGGGCGCCTTCGAGGTTCCGACCGCGATCCGTTATGCCATCCGGTCGCGCGATTTCTTCGCCGCCCGGCGGCGGTTCGACGGCTATATCGCGCTTGGCTGCGTGATTCGCGGCGAGACCAGTCATTACGACTATGTCTGCGGCGAAAGCGCCCGCGGGCTGCAAGACCTGGCCCTGCAATTCACCCTGGCGATCGGCTACGGAATCCTGACCGTCGAGAACGCCGATCAGGCCCGGGCCCGGGCCGCCCGCGACAAGGGCGACAAGGGCGGCAAGGCGGCGCGGGCCTGCCTGGACATGATCGACGTCAAGCGCCAGTTCAACCTGTTCCCGCGATGACCGCCGAGAGCGCGGCCCCGCGCGACGCGAGGCGGAAGGCCGGGGCACGGCGCAGCGCCGCGCGCCTGGCGGCGGTTCAGGCCCTCTATCAGATGGAGATGACCGGCGGCGGCGCGGCGGCGGTCGGCCGTGAATTCGTCGATCACCGTCTGGAATCGGATACCGACCGGGCGTTCTTCACCGCCTTGGTCGACGGGGTCGGCGCCGGCATGGCCGAGATCGACCGCCTGATCGAGGCGGCCCTGGCCGAAGGCCTGTCGCTTTCCCGTCTTGAGGCGATCCTGCGTGCCATCCTCCGGGCCGGCGCGTTCGAGCTCTGGCGGCGTGACGACGTGCCCGTCGCGGTGGTGGTCAGCGAATATGTCGATGTCGCCCATGCCTTCTTCGACGGGCCCCAGCCGGGACTCGTCAACGCGGTCCTCGACCGGTTGGGCCGCGAGCTGCGCCCGGCGGACGACGGAAACGGCTGAATGGCGGGCGCCCGGCCGCCGTCGGAATTCGATCTGATCGCGCGCTGCTTCGCGCCGCTTGCCGCCGGCTTTCCCGGCGCGCTCGGCCTCTTGGACGACGCCGCGCTTCTCGATCCCGCACCGGGCACCCAACTCGTCGTCGCCACCGACGCGCTTGTCGCCGGCATCCATTTCCGGCCCGACGATCCGGCCGAGACGGTCGGACGGAAGCTGTTGCGGGTCAACCTCTCCGACCTCGCGGCCATGGGTGCCCGTCCCATCGCCTATCAGATCGCCGCCATCCTGCCGCGCGATCTGGACCTCGCCTGGCTCGACGGGTTCGTCGCCGGCCTCGCCGAGGACCAGGCGCGGTTCGGCGTCTTCCTGTGCGGCGGCGACACGGTCGCCGGGGAGGGACCGCCGGCCCTGACGCTGACCGCGATCGGCGAGGTCGCGCGTGGCCGGGCGCTGCGCCGGGCCGGTGCCCGGGCGGGCGATCTCGTCTATGTTTCCGGCACCGTCGGCGACGGCCTTCTCGGGCTGGAGGCCCTGGCGGGCGAAGCCGCGTTTCTGTCGGCGGCGGA
>Ga0070728_10002065_pt1 | contig 26505 bp, 19 predicted proteins | sample tdDd471_FD_66723 | JGI IMG/M metagenome (GOLD analysis project Ga0070728, IMG submission 66723) | Marine sediment microbial communities from the Atlantic coast under amendment with organic carbon and nitrate - tdDd47.1 | ecosystem: Environmental > Aquatic > Marine > Coastal > Sediment | place...
GCCGGAGTTATATCTTGTTCTTTCAGTGCTTCAACAGATGTCTCGTTAACAGTTTTTTCTAAAACCTCACCCAAAACAGCTTTACCATAGCGCTGCTTCATAAGCGGCATTGGCACTTTACCTGGACGAAAGCCTGGAAGTTTAACTGTTTTGCTAACTTCGACCAGACGCGCATCTACGCGCTTAGCAATATCGCCAGCATCTACTGTTACTTCTAGTTCATGATTAAGGCCATCTTGCTTAAGCTGTTTTACTTGCATCACTCTGCTCAATTCTTTTCGTTTGTGTTGTTTTATCATTTTTGACATTTTTTTAAGTAAAAAAAAAGCCGTTATATCCGGCTTTTTAACTTTTACCTTTGTATATAGTGGTGCGGGTGAAGGGACTTGAACCCCCACGCCTCGCGGCGCTAGAACCTAAATCTAGTGCGTCTACCAATTTCGCCACACCCGCACGTTCTATATGTCACAGCTCATATTATGAACCTGATTGCGAGGTTTTACCCTACTTTTTTTCAAATTCCAAGCATTTCTTTCAAAACTCTTGGAATATTTTTAATTAAATCTTCTGCAACTAGCCCAACGCCAATGTTTTGCGAGGCTTTTCCGTGCATCCAAACACCAGCAGCAGCAGCCTGAAACGCAGACATTCCCTGCGCCATAAGCCCGGCAATCAACCCGGAAAGTACATCGCCGGTGCCTGCGCTGGCTAAATATGGGTTTGCAACTTTGTTAATCAACATGCGCTCTTTGCTATGCACGTATTGAGCAATGATGGTCTCATGTCCTTTGAGAACCAGCACGCCACCAAATAATAACCGCGCCGCTTCCATAGCTGCACTTTGGCGATCATTCTTTAATGTCTCAGCTAGCTGCGGGAAAAGTTTTTTAAACTCACCTTCATGCGGGGTTAATACTGTTTGATTATGCACGCCCTTGCATAGATTTTCACTTTCCGCTTCTCCTGCAAATGCATTTAGGCCATCGGCATCTATAACAAGCGGCGCATCTTCTATGTTTAACACATCAAATATTTCACTGCGCACACGCTTATATGCGTTATTGCCAAGCCCCGGGCCTATGACGCTTGCGACGCGCCCTTTTTTCTTTGCCTTATCGACATAAGTGGACATATCGGAATTTCTGCGCGCAATGATATATGGCCGAAAGTTTTTATAAACGGGCAATGGATCTGGTGCATTAGGATTTAATGACTGAAGGATACTTCGTTTTTGGGCAATGATAGTCACCAGCCCTGCCCCCACTCTAGCCGCGGCATCAGCCGCCAGACATGCGGCGCCTGTCATTTCGTCTCCGCCTAAAACGGCGACTTGTCCACGTGTATATTTATTATCCTGCGCTTTTGCTACAGGAACTTGGTCTGCCCATAATTCTGGTATGTTTTCTTTTATATCCATTTGAGAATGATATGGGATATGTGGGCTTACAGCAAACTGGTTTTTACTTTAAATTCATCCCTTGGGAAAAATGGGGCGAGATCAGGGTTTGAACCCCTCGCGCAAGCGCGAGATTATTAATAGAAACGCGGGTGGATTCTACCTACAGGTTTTTATATTTCATGGGTATTTATCACCTAAGGAAAAATGGGGCGAATGACGGGGTTTGAACCCCCTCGCGCAAGCGCGAGATTATTAATAGAAACGCGGGTGGATTCTACCTACAGGTTTTTATATTTCATGGGTATTTATCACCTAAGGAGAAATGGGGCGAATGACGGGGTTTGAACCCGCGACCGCTCGGACCACAACCGAGAGCTCTACCAGCTGAGCTACATCCGCCACAATTAAGGTAATATTGTCTATAATATATCAGAAGCCTTGGTCAAGGGTTTAATCAATAAATCGCTAACAAAAACGACAAAAAGAGAAGTCTCTTGGGATTCTCCCTTCTTGTTGTTCTCTTTCGGGCATGGTAAAACTTTGTCTTTATCGATATCAAAAATCAGATATAAGGACTTGTTAGCGTGAGCAAATATAAATTGTCATTCAAAAACACAGCGGCTCTTCTAAAATATATTGAGGAGCAAGGTGTTCAATTTGTTAATTGCAACTTCACGGATTTACGCGGAAAATGGCACCACATCATCCAACATACCAGCGCCTATACCACTGACGCTTTTGAAAGAGGTATTGCCATTAACGCTTCTTCAATTGCGGGATGGTCAGATACAAGCCTTTCTACTTTACTTATTAAGCCCGATATTTCGAGAATTAGCTATGATCCTTTTGCGGCACAAAAAACAATTAAGGTTTTTTGCGATGTCTATAATCCGGCGTCCAATGTTCCTTATAAGCTTGACCCAAGGGATGTAGCTAAGAAGGCGCAAGATTATTTGAAAAAGTCAAAAGTAGGCGACGCAGCTTATTTCGGGCCGGAAATAGAGTTCTTTATATTTGATGATGTTAAAGTCGTTAACACGGCGAATCAAGTTGGCTATCATCTTGATAGCGAAGAAGGTTCTTACAATAAAGGCCGTGACTACCCGACAGGAAATATGGGACATCGTCCGGCAACAAATGAAGGATACCTCCTTGAAAGCCCCGTTGATGGACTATCTGATATCCGCGCCGAAATGCTTAGTGTCATTGAAAGCATGGGTGTTGGTGTTGAAAAGCACTATCACGGCGCAGCGCCAAGCCAATGTGCTCTTGGCATTCGTTTTGCTGGCCTTTTAGAAGCGGCCGACAATGTTCAACTCTATAAACATGTTGTACATAATGTTGCTCATAGCTATGGCAAAAGCGCTACATTTATGCCCAAACCTATTAATGGCGATCATGGCTCGGCGATGCGCATTAACCAATCGATTTGGAAAAATGGCAAGCCCCTTTTCTCAGGAGATAAATACGCTAAGCTTTCAGAAACAGCCCTGTATTATATTGGTGGCATTTTAAAACATGCGCGCGCGCTGAGTGCTTTTACAAATCCTTCGACAAACAGCTATAAGCGCTTGGCAATAAGTGAGGGAGCGCCCTCCCTACTCAGCTATTCAGAACAAAGCGACCTTACAGCTTGCCGCATTCCCTATGCTCAAAAGGCTTCTGATAAGCGCATAAAAGCGTGCTTCCCTGACCCCACAGCCAACCCTTATCTGGCTTTTTCAGCTATGCTGATGGCCGGTCTGGATGGAATAGATAACAAAATACATCCTGACGCAGCTTTTGATGAAAGGGCTAAAGAAGAAAATCCACCTCAAGAAATTTGCAGATCTCTACGTCAGGCTCTTAATTCACTTGAAGCCGATCACTGTTTCTTGCTTAAGGAAGATGTGTTTAACAGCGATCTTATTAAAGCCTACATTGCACTTAAAACTGAAGAGATTGAACGTTACGAGTCAGTGACCCACCCCATGGAAGTAGATATGTACTACTCCTCTTGAAAAAATAATAGCTTTCTATTGATTGACTTAAACACTGCGAAAACACTACGGACGCAGATTATGGTACCAGCTAGTCCCGATCTAGAAACGCGCCAACCATGGGTTTGAAATTAGATACAATAAGTTTGTAATTTTCGATATTCTCTGCCCATATACCAAACATATCATTACGCGAAGGCGTAAGAAGCATAATAAAGTAGTAATAATTTCCACCCACCAAAACAGTAAACCAAAACTCATACTCACTCAAATTATCTGCGCTATCCAACCCTTGATAAACCTCTGTAAGAGCAAAATCAATTTTATCAGAATAGGTGAAATTGTAATCTTCAGAGAGCCTTTCCCCAATCAACATTCCTTCTGATTCTATCTGTTCTTTATACTCTGTAATTTCCTCAATAAGCGTATTGTTAACCGCTGAAGAAATAATGGTCACGTCCAACTTGCCCTCTGTCGCCATAGTCCCCATTTTTTTTGTTTCGGGATTATAATTATTTCCTATTTTCCGCGTATTTAACACGGTCACTTTTAACCTCTCCAGATTACGTACAGGTTTAGCATACACCTTCCAATCAGATGGGTACTTAATCTCTGCAATATCAAGAAAACGGTAAAAAGACGTTTCCCCATACTGACGTTTCATTGGATGGTTCATCTGAAAAGACGATATAGCCATTGCCTGCATCACAGCTTGCTCTTTAAAATAATGCATTGGCACAAAATATTTCACCATAATAATTTTGTCGCCGTTAATCATTATCAATGATCGAAGATAATATGAGAAATCCTTCTCCATAACAACCATAAGGGACTCTACCTTATTTGTGTTATGAACAACCAATCCTTCCGTGGTATACCCCCCTTCAAGAATATATTTAATATACCACTGTTCCGCGGTAAGATTGCCCTCCATGTTCAGCGCCTCGATTACGATGCGAGAACGTCCAGAAATTGTCGGCGGACCATAATAAGAACTCAGTTCAAGAAACAACTTCTTACTTAAAACAAAATTTGTTGAAGTCTTATCCTCTCCCACTGTCCAATCTTTGGGGATACGCATACTATATGCGAGCACGTCTTCATCATAGGGTTTTTTCGCGACAGGCTTGGTTGCATCAACAAACTTATCGTAAGACGGCAGAGGTATCTCCGGCATTGGTTTTTTGAGCCGTTCGAATATATCTACTTTATTATCTACCTGCGCAAATGCATATTGAGGTACTATTAACGACACACAAAACAATAGTGCAAAATAAACTATCAAAATTTTGCCTGGCATCGCGAATTTGGTTTTATATTTTAGCACTGCGTTTCTCTGCCTTATTTTTCATTTTTCCCATGAAATAAAAATTATACCTAGAATAAAAAGAGACAAAATACTGAGATCACATACTATCCTGTATCATTGCCCCCAGACAAGCTCTGTTTATCACATTAAAGAAAAAAATCTTTGATTTGTACCGTGCATAACATTAAGGATTATGGGCTAGCTGTGTTTATTTTAAGTAAAAAAAGGATTACCATCGCCTAATGTTTATGATCTACATACATAGTTGCCGTGCTATTTACGTTTAAATAAAATAGAAAAAAGTCACCTTTTGGACATCAAGAATATGTTTTAAAGCATATTGCAAGTGACCAAAACGTCATGTTTTTTCTATTTTATTTAAACCTAATAAATGCGCCACAAGTTTTTTGTGTCTGTTTGTTTAAACCGTTTTACCATAGGACTTGCTGTGGTATGAGCGCTTTATTATAAACACTCACCAGAAACCTAGCTGGCCTATAAATGGACGATAGTAATGAGTACAGAAGCTACATACGACGCATCATCAATTGAAGTCTTAGAAGGACTTGAACCCGTACGAAGACGCCCGGGCATGTATATCGGTGGAACGGATGAGCGCTCTTACCACCATCTAGTTGGAGAAATTCTGGATAACTCCATGGATGAGGCTGTTGCTGGTCATGCCGACTGGATTGAATGCTGTCTGGATAAAGGCAATATTATTACTATTCGCGACAATGGCCGTGGTATTCCTGTAGAACGTCATCCAAAGTTTCCAGATAAATCCACCCTCGAAGTCATCATGACCACCCTGCACGCAGGAGGTAAGTTTAACAACAAAGCTTACCAAACTTCTGGTGGTTTGCACGGTGTTGGTATTTCAGTTGTGAACGCGCTATCTGATGAAGTATGCGTAGAAATTGCGCGGGATAAACAACTGCATAAACAACACTACTCGCGCGGAATACCTCTGTCGGATCTTGAAGATTTGGGAGTAGTACACAATCGTCGTGGTACCAGTGTGCGTTTTCACCCGGATCCAGAGATCTTTGGCGATAAAATTAACTTTAGGCCGTCATGGCTGTTTCAGATGCTTCGCTCCAAGGCTTTTTTATTTTCTGGCGTAGAAATTCGCTGGAAATGCGACCCGGAAGTTCTAAAACCCGAAAGCAAAACCCCGATTGAAGCTGTGTTTAAGTTCCCCAATGGTCTTTTGGATTACCTTGAGATTTCATTAAAAGACGAAAAAACTATTGTGCCCAATGCTTTCCATGGAAAAGTAAAATTCCCCAATGGTGAGGGCTGCGTTGAATACGCTATTCAGTGGCCTGAATATGGCGATGGCTTCACTCACTCTTACTGTAATACCGTTCCCACACCTTCTGGAGGAACGCACGAAGCAGGATTACGCACAGCGCTATCTAAGGGCTTGCGCAATTATGGAGAAATGACCGGCAACAAGAACTGTTCATCAATTATCGTCGATGACATTATGTCCGGAGCAGCCATTTTACTTTCTGTCTTTGTAAGAGATCCTCAATTTCAAGGACAAACCAAAGAAAAGTTGGTTAATAACAACGTAACCAGACTTGTCGATACAGCCATAAAAGATCACTTTGATTTGTGGCTATCCAAGAACCCTGCTGCCAGCACAAAACTTCTTAATGCTATTATCGAAAAAGCGGAGGAAAGACTACGCCGAAAAGCAAAACGCGCGACCACCCGCAAGAGCGCGACTCAAAAACTGCGTTTACCGGGCAAACTCGCCGATTGTAGTCGTGCAGATTCTCATGATACAGAATTGTTTATTGTTGAGGGCGACAGTGCGGGCGGGTCTGCAAAACAAGGCCGTAACCGTAAGACGCAAGCTATTTTACCTTTGCGTGGGAAAATCCTGAATGTTGTCAGCGCTTCAAAAGAAAAGATCCGGGCAAACAATGAGATCCAAGATCTTATTCAAGCCATGGGCTGCGGTCATGGCAGTGATTTAAATATTGATAAATTACGCTATGAACGCATTATTATAATGACAGATGCGGATGTTGACGGAGCTCACATTGCGTCACTGCTTGTCACATTCTTCTATACACAGATGAAACCACTTATTGAACAAGGGCACCTTTATATCGCGCAGCCTCCTCTTTATCGATTGGTTAGCGGAACACTCAGCGCTTACGCTCGCGATGATGAGCATAAAGACGAACTGATAAAGACTACGTTTAAAGGAAAAAAGAAAATCGATGTATCGCGCTTTAAAGGGCTTGGTGAAATGCCTGCCAAGCAGCTAAAAGAAACAACGATGGATCCAAAATCAAGAATTCTTTTGCGTGTAAAACTGCCCGACGCAATGGCTGCGCTAGGGATTAACCCCGCAGATATTTCTGAAACTGATGACGATATTGAACCACCAAACCATGATGATATTGATGATCTAGTACAACGGCTTATGGGGAAAAATGCTGAAGCGCGCTTTCGTTTTATTCAGGATAACGCCCAGTTTGTTGAAGATATAGATGTTTAAATATCTGATATCTGTTTACTATAACAAGTGAATTATGAATCGCTTTTTTGTCATTTTACTAGCTCTGGGTTTGGTCGCGATCGGCGTTGCGGGTGCATACGCTTATTTTGTCTATATTCCTGAAAAAGTCGAGAAAACAGTTATCAGCGGTATCAATCGCTTTGGATTTGAAAATCCAACATTTTCTTCACTCAAGCGCGAAAAAGGCCAGATCATTCTGAGTGATGTTGCGCTGGACGCTGAACACTTTAGCACTATAAAAGAATTACGTATTAACTTTTCACTGCTTAAGTTTTTGATAAACCCTCGTCAAGCTCAAGACATCACTGTGCAAGGCCTTAACCTTACCGGAGAATTGTCTGAGGATCTTGTTCCGTTCATTGCCGGATGGGCTGAAAACGCTAAAATTGTACAAAGCCTACAAAACTTTCCTGCGAGAAAAATTACTGTAGATTCTGCTACGCTGGATCTGCTCTCAGACAAATTTGGCGGAATAAAAATTCGCAGTAATGGGCAAATAACTATTCATAGTGATGGCCAGGTTTCAATAAAGGCACGCGCAACAACCAAACAAAAAAAGCTCGGTTTTATATCTAAATTAGAGGCATCTATTACCCATGATAAAGGGATGAGCTTTGAAGCCGAGCTTGATGATTTCTTAATCGATCTACCGCATATTAATATGAAACGTGGGCACGGCACCGTTAAAGGAATATACCCTTACGATAATGAAACCTCTGCTCTTTCATTATCCGGCAAAGTTCAATTCGCGTCGTTGCGTTGGTATGATTTGCCGCTAAGCGATATACAAACAGAGATCGATTATACGCACTCCAAGCAGCGCTACATTTTGGAAGGATCAACATTTGGCCCCGAACAAATCGCATGGCGCACTGATGTAACCCATACATCAAACACAAGCGATGAAGCTGGTTTATATCACTCAATCATACATGTATCGCCAAAAGCTCTTAATGATGTTCAAGTCTTTTTGGGACGTAACAAAAAACTGGGCGTTAACGCTTATCTCCCTAAGGCTCTGCTAAATATTGCTTCTCCGTCTATTACAATTGAAAATCTTTACGACACGCCTAAGAAAATTGTTAAGGGAACGCTTGAAATAAAATATAAAAATCCAACAGCGCTTCTTAAGGCTGAGTATAAAAATGATTCCAAAGTCCTAACGGATATAATTGGAAGCATTAAGATGGACAAAACAACGTTCCGCCCCTCAAGCGAAGCAAAGGATGGGACACGCTTTGACCTTTCAGCATTAAGCAATTTTACGCTCAAAGATTATACCAAGAGCCCCGCATTCTTATGGGTTGCCCATACAACTATCCATAATGGCATACTGGATTTTGGCCCTGTAGAAATTCAAAATGTTCGTGGCGTTGTATTTCTGGGAGGTAGTGAGGAGGAACAAAAGAAAAAAACTCATACACTGAATTTTTCATTCCCACTTAAAAAAGAAATAAAACACAAAGGGACTTTGCTTCTTAATTTTAATGACGCCAACAAACCACTTCTAGAGCATTTAAACCTGAAAATTTATGGCGGTGAGATTAAAACACAACATCCTATTACCAAAAATGGAGAGCTCCTTAGAAAAAATACTTTAGATGTATCTAATATTAATCTTAAGAATTTAACTCATGATGCACAGTTGGATGGTATTTTTGTAAGCGGGCAACTGGCTGGCATCATACCCTATGAGGCAAAAGAGAATGCCATACGTGTGACTGGAGGCCTCCTACAAAATCAAGATACAGGGGTTATCCGTATTTCAAAGAAAATAACGGAAGGCCTTTTCCCAGGTAATACGCCTAAAAATATAGCTTTACGCAAAGCGCTGGAGAATTTCCATTATGAGTTTTTTGAAATACGCCTAGATGGTGATTTAAATGACCGTATTATGATGACACTTAATACTCGCGGAAAAAATCCCGATATAAAAAGCAAAAAGCCTATTGATGTTAATTTGCAAATTGAAACGCAAATATCTTTATTATTTAAAGCTCTAATGCAGCCAGAATAGTTAAGTAGCTTATTAAGGATAATCACAGTGGTCATGTGTAAGCCGGACAAATGACTTATCACCCGCCGTAGCTGTAAACCTATATTCTTTATCCCCGTAAACAACAGTATAATAAAGCGGCAAAATGCCTTTTTTTGTTTCAGCCTTGCCGTCTTTAACCTTAAACGAAATCTCTACAGGCTGACTAGGATCAAACCAAGCCTCCTTGCGCCCTTGTGCATTTTGCGCTGAAGATCCGTTTGCAGTAACAACAACAACGCCCCCGGGAAGAACAACGCGGCTACCAGGGCCATTATACACAGGCGTATCAACAACAAATCGTCTCGTCTTTGGTGCGCTGCAGTTTTGCGGTGGACGCGCCGATAAAATTACAGACTGCAGACGTTTTACATCAACTCCCTGATCAATCTGCTGACGCATAAGCGATACAAGATCTTTAATCTCTCCGCCACCAATAAGCTCTTCATAATTGGCTCGCAATTGCTCCAATCGCACTTTTGCCGTTTGCGATTCAGCACGCATTTTGGTCATTTCCGCCTGAACGCTATCGCGCTCTTCGCTAGTGATACGCTTGTCTTCCTGCAGAATATACATGTTCTGTTGAGCTCGAATACCGCCAAGCCAAAACCCGAATCCAAAGATAAGCGCAAAAAAGAAACCTGAGCCTAAAAAGAATGTCATACGGCGCGCAGCACGCTGACGGTAACGATCATTGGGATTGTAATATGAAAAGCTCATAGGTTCTTTATGTTGTTGTGTTGCATTTAGTTTTGACCTTCTGCCTTCTATGACAGTTATGACAGTCCGAAATAATATTTAGCGATAAAAATATACGTAATCCAGATTACAAGAACAAGGGGCGTTCCTGCTTTTACAAAATCACGAAACTTATATTGCCCCGGCCCCATGACCAGCAAATTGGTTTGATAACCTATAGGCGAAGCAAAGGAACAATTAGCACCAAACACTACGGTTAAAGCGAGAATATATGACAGACTATAATCTAGCCCATCAACCTCGCCTATCTCATTTGCTATATTCAATGCGATAGGAGTAAACAAAATAGCACAGGCATTATTTGTCAAAACATTGGTTGTCAGAGCGACAATTAAAAACAGTAAAGCTGCGATAAACAATGGAGAATTCCCATGTGGCACAGTCATAATTAGTCCAGCTATAAACTCCGCACCCCCGGTAACTTGCAGCGCAGAACCAAGCGCTAGCATAGACCCGACGAGAAGAAATATCTTTCGGTCGATTGCCCGCGTAGCCTGACGAAGATTAAGACAACCTGTTCCGACCATAGCCGCCGCACCGCTAAATGCCGCCGCAGGAATAGAAATAAGCCCTAGAGCCGCGCTACCGATAACCGCTAAAAAGATAAACAGTGCCATAGGTGCTTTTCTTAGAACAGGCAACTCCCTCTTAGATCCAGATAAAACAATAAAATCAGATGTTTGTCGTAAATTATTAATGCGGCTATTCTTACCCACTACCAGCAACACATCTCCTGCTTCCAGACGAATACGACCCAAGCGCCTACGGACAACACGCGCACGCCTGCGAATGCCCAACACAATAACGCCAAAGCGCTTATCCAGTCCTGTATGATCTATTGTGGTGTCAACCATGCGTGAAGCCGGTGTTATCATTACTTTGGCGATAACACGCGTTTGTGCATTTTCCAAAATAGAACGATCTTCACTTTCTTCATCATCGCCAGAATTGTTTGTGTCCGCCCCATGAAACACTTCAGCTTCTTCATCCGAAAGGAGATAACCGGGATGCGTGCTTAAAAGTCTGGCAAGGACATGACGCGTTGCTGCCACTATTAGAATATCTCCACTTTCAATCACATGATCAGAAAAGGGAGGAAGGACAAGCTGGCCGCCGCGCTGAATAAGCTTAACGTTCATGTCATTAAGAGATGGGAAGTTCCCGTCTTCTGCGCATTCTCCAATTAATTTACTATCTTCGGCAATATCAAGCTCGGCAACAAATTCCGTTTTCTCTCCTACTAACTCTTCCTTAATGGATGCACCACGCTCTGGCAGGGCTTTGGGCAAAACCAATAAGACATAAACGAAGCCTACAGCCGCCATAATGCTACCAGGAATGGTCATATCGAAGAACGAAAAGGGTGCTTGCCCAAGCTCTTCCATTGTCGAGGAAACAAGCAGGTTTGTCGATGACCCTACCAAGGTTGTCATCCCACCTAATATTGCGACAAAACTGAGCGGCATCATAATGCGACTATCAGGAACTTTCATCGAATGAAGCAGAGGCTGTATTACCGGAATAGCAATAATTACCAACGGTGTATTGTTCATAAATGCGCTTAGAACCATCACAAAGATAAGGATCAAAATAACCGAAATCCAAGCGAACTTATTGTCTTCAATAACTAAAAGATTGGTCAGGAAACGGAGCGAATCCGTATGGATCATCCCTTGCCCCATAACCAAAAGCGCTAAAACAGCTATTAATGAAGGATTTGAAAAGCCCGAGAGGATTGACTGAGCGTTAAGCTGATTAACGCCTACCTCATCAAAAACCGGAAATGCCTGCCCGTATAAAAGCAATGCTGTCATCAAAACAACGCTTATGACTTCCATCGAGAATTTTTCCCTGATGAAAGCATACACGGCCGCTCCAGTTAAGATGAGCATAAACCACATATGAATGGATGGATCTATGACGAAACCCAAGTTCTTCCCCTATTTCCTGAAATTAGTTGCCCCCAAGAATCTCCAGTTAACAAGCAGCTATTCGTCGCCACCACCTAGCTGAACACCTGATGTTTGCAGCTCTCCTAGGTTTTTAAATCCTACGCGTAAGAATACTTCTGTACCGCTGTCCCCTGAAGAGTCCTCGGTTAATGTCCTTTTCCCAACCAAAGACAACGATATACACTGCCCGGTATAAGCCACACCCAGATTAGCATTACGCAGTCCCGAATTGTCTCCGAAATCATGTCGTGCCCCGCCGTATACGCGCCACTTGTCATTAATATAATATGACGCACTATTGTATATCTGCTCACGAATTTCGCTATTTTCTAAGTCTGCTGTCGATTTAGCAAATAAATAGCGGGAAGAAAGCCGTAAATTAGCAATGCGTGCGTTGGCATCAACCTCATGACGCTGTGAAGCCAGAGTGTCATTATCAAGCTGAAAACGGTAATCTAGTGTATAATCATTTTTATATCCGGCCCGAACCTCTCCCACTATATCAGAGCTTTGCTCATCAAGCCCTGAGCCAGAGGAAAATAGCCCCGCCTCCTCTTCAAAACGGTAGCTCTGACCAATGAAGATATCTCCATAATTACCATCACTGTCGTAAAGTCCTGTTCTTAACCCATAAGTCACGCGCGATTGATCTTCTACACCATCAACACCCGGAAAGCGGTTTGTATCAAAAAGGCCCAAAGCATCGATCTGCACATCTTGACTGTCTTCATTAGGAACATCATCAGTATCTATATCCGGTGCAAGCGTTGCAGAAAAGACCGGCTCTATAACAGCCTGGGCTTTTTCATAATTTCTAATCATCGGGTAACTCGTTTTTGCATTAATGTAAGCAAAGCCACGGCTTTCGGTAGATGTTCCCTCAATGGCGCTGTTTGTTTTGTAACCAGTCCTATCATTAACATCGTACATTGTGCCCTGTAAATTTGCATCAAGCACAGTAACAAGTCCTATTGGAGCGACAAGCTTACGCTGCCAACCCATTTCTACATGCCCTCTATTAACGTCCTGCTGATCTTCATCACGAACCAGACTAAGCGCGGACGTTTTCAAACTCCAGCGCCCTCCAATCACAGGAACACTTCCAGGCTCTCCTAAAAAGCTAGCTTCTAGTTCCGGCAAAATATTAGGCTGATCTTCATCATTGCTGCCATCAACACGCACATCCTTAAATGCCAGTAGACGCCCCGCAGCGTAATTACGCCCGGAAAAGCGTTCGACATAGATCTCGTTTTCCAGCACGTCTTCATCATCAAAATCATACTGACGAAGATATTGTTCGTCAGACGCTAGGTAAATATTAGCACCACTGCGCCATTTATTATTGATGTCCCATAAAGCCTCGGCTTTAAAGTGGCCACGCCATTCTTCATTACGATTAACAGACACACCAGCTTCATTATCGGTGCGTTCGGAATATGTCATACTTCCTTCAGCTTTTAGAGCAGCACTCTCCCAACGTTGCCGCCACTGGGCTTTTGCCAAAGGCGCCCCATCACTCATAGCCACCAAACCAAGGGTAAGATCTTTTTCTGGCGCTATGTCCCAATAATATCGCCCCTCAACAAAGGCACCTAAATCACTATTAAAGCCAGCGCTTGGGGTTAGGAACCCGCTCTTTCTTTTCACCGAGCCATCAGGATGAGAGAAATACGGCAAATAAACAACAGGAACACCTTTTATTTCAAAACGTGCATTACGGTAACTTATTGTTTTTGCTTCCTTATCATGCTCTACCTCGGAGGCTCGAATCTGCCATACGGGTTCTGCATCAGGATTAACCTCACATACCTCACAAGGCGTATAGTGAGCATCTTTCATAACTGTCTTGTTGCCTGCAACGCGCCGACCATTAGATGCGGTAAAGCGTGATCCATCGGCTAAAAGGCTTTTCATCCCTTCAACGAATCCGTTTTTAAGGGCGTTGTTAAACTCAAAACGCTCAGCATAGTGATGATCACCACTCAAATCGATAAACTCGACATGCCCCGTTGCAATCACAGTATCTTCTTGCAAATTGTATACAATTTTATCGGCTTTAACCGTTTTACCGGCCTGTTTTAATACAACATCACCTGTGGCTGTCACGCTTTGGCCGTCTTGATTATGCACCAAGCTATCGGCTTGCAAATCCACCGGAGAACCAGTCCCCCGCCCAATTGTGGACGCATAAGCATGATTTGCATTAGATGAAAAAGACGTTGAGGCACATAAGCCACAAAGAGCTATCGCGGTAAGAAAAAGAGGAGTGGATTTGGACATTAAGATTACTTTATTACTGAACAGTCTGTTTACTCATAATAAATCACGAGAAAAACTTAAATTTTGTGAAGGACACAACGTTTAGATAAGTTTTGGCCGAAATGGTTAGAAAGTCAATAGATAGCGCTATAAACAGCAACAAAATATTCACAGATTAATTATATACTTTTGCATTCCGTTAGTGATTAAAGAAGGCTGGTGTCTCGTCACCAAAACCTATAACCGATGCGGCATCAAGCTCTTTTTTAGAACAATTACCTGAAGAACACCGGCCAGGCTTTTGATTTTGCTTTCTTTTCGGAATTCTCTCAGAGTTTTTTGCACTTACGCTACGTGGCTTAGGGCTACTTTTCTCGCTAAACAATTCTGTGTAGGAAATAGACTGACCTGTGCGTTGCTCCATTGCTGCTAAATACTTATCATCGTATTTCGTTATAAGCATCCAAGCCCTACCCTTAAGCCCTGCACGCCCGGTTCTACCGATACGGTGAACATAGTCATCAGGATTAAATGGCACATCATAGTTAAAAACATGAGAGACGTTATCAACATCAATTCCACGAGCAGCTACATCAGAGCAAACAAGAAGAGTAATTTCCCCTTTTTTAAACTGTTCAAGAGTTTCCATGCGCTTTGATTGGGCAAGATCACCATGCATAGCCTGAGCACAATGCCCTCTCTTTTTAAGCCACTTGCTTAAAGCGTCCACATCACGTTTACGATTACAAAAGATAAAGGCGTTCTTCACCTTTTCCTGCTTAATGATAGCTTCTAACGTTGTATCTTTACTTCTTGGCGTGGTTTTCACATAGAATTGTTCAACTGTATCAGCCGTAGATGCCGGGGGTGTCACAACAATTTCTTTTGGATTGCTAAGAAATTTCTTTGTCAGATGCTTAATCTCTGCCGGCATTGTTGCCGAAAAGAGTAAAGTCTGGCGCGTAGTTGGCAATAACGCACATATTTTCTCAATATCTGGAATAAAGCCCATATCGAGCATACGATCAGCCTCATCAATCACCAAAATCTTGATGTCATTCAGCAAAATCTTCCCGCGCTCAAACAAATCCATTAGACGTCCTGGCGTAGCAATAAGCACATCAACGCCACGCTCCAGCTTTCTAATCTGCTTTTCCATAGACGAACCGCCTATAAGTAACGCCTTGGTTAGCTTGCTGTTCTTGCCGTAAGTGTCAAAATTCTCTGCGATTTGAGCCGCAAGTTCGCGCGTAGGTGAAAGAATAAGGGAACGCGGCATCCGTGCCTTAGCCCGCCCTCCATCAAGAATATCAATCATCGGCAAAGTAAAGCCCGCAGTCTTCCCTGTGCCGGTCTGCGCTAGACCAACAACGTCTCTAGCCATAAATATAATGGGTATGGCTTTTTCCTGAATCGGCGTAGGAGTATCATACCCGCAGGCTTTGATAGCTTCCAGTATTTTGTCGCTCAGTCCCAGATCTTCAAATTTCATTGGGAGTTTTTTACTCTTTTCTTCTGTTTCCATTTGCCCATAGAGCTATTATAAAAGTACAAGAAAAGCAAACAAATAAAAGAAAAAGCCTGATTTTTAAGGAGTTCTACAATAAAAATGGACAAAAAAGAGTTAGAAGAGGGGCTAGTGTTTAAACCCCGTTTTGATAAAAATGGATTAATCCCCTGTATTACAACGTGCAATTGCTCTGGCGATGTATTGATGTTTGCCTTTATGAATAAAGAAGCTCTAGAAAAAACCATTCAAAGCAGTGAAGCACATTACTGGTCACGTTCTCGGCAGTGCTTATGGCATAAGGGCGAGAGTAGCGACTATACACAAAAAGTAATAGAGATGCGCACTGATTGCGATCAGGATTGCATATGGATACGAGTGGAAGTCAATACACCCGATAATGATTTAGCAAAATCTGCAGCTTGCCATACGGGAAGAAAGACGTGTTTTTACAGACAGGTAGAGACTGGCCTTCAAAACATATCTAATGTACCGATGCGTTTCACTGATGATTCGGAAAGGCTGTTTAACCCTGACGAAGTTTATAAACACTAATTAATGCGCATGATGGTGAGCATCTGCCTCAATTACCGCGCCAGTCTCATGATGATGCTCGGCATGCGCATGATGGTATGGCCTGTGAACGATACTGTAAACAGATATATTTGTTACAAAAAGAACCGTAGCGATTTTTAATATCAGAGCGTTCTTATCTTTTTTCGGTTCACACGGTTCATGGACGCACCCTGTATCATGACAATCGATGCGTTTACTGATCAGATGCAAGCCCCAACTAAGAACCAGAACCACGCCTGACATAGCTATAATCGGCACTTCCCAGCCATGCATAACATCATGCACGTCATTCATCCAGCCGGGCATAGCGCCCATAACCCCCATTGTAACAAGAACCGTTAACATAGTAAAAACACTAGGCAACACACAGCAAAATACATGGCTCAACTCTGAAAGAACCACAAACCACGATAAAAATCCTTGTAACCGTTTTACCTGCATACCAACGTTCCTTGTCTCATATGTATTTATAAGGAGTGGTCTTATACTTGGCAAGCCGCGCAAAAGCAACTAAAAATGCTACAATATATCATACCTACGCATTCGCAATAGAGCATCCCCCTTATGAAGCCAACGCCGCGTCTATTATATGCATTTCTGCTGTTTTGCGTCCCTGCCATTCATTTATTTTAATTTGGCCGAGAATATGAAAACTGCGTGCGTTATTTCCCGACTTAAGAAGCGCGTCACCCAAAGGTGTTCCAACACTCCTGAAGGACATAGCTTTGAGCCAACTACCGCCCTCCCAATCCTTAAGCATGACCCGAATATGACTTCCACCTAGAACATCAGCCTTACCAATACGAACATCTTTGAGCATAAATACAGGCTCGGGCTGCTCCTGACCAAAGGGGCCTACGTTTTCCTGAAGCATCTGCGCCAAAGCTATGTTCACGCCTGAAACAGCCAAAACACCGTCGATAGTAGTTTCCACGTTCATATCAGTACTTTGCATCTGACGCATTATATGGTCATTTAAAAAGCTCTGCAGCGCGTCAATTTTATCGGGAAGCGCCGTAAAACCTCCAGCCATTGCATGCCCACCACCCTTTTCAAGCAAGCCTTGCCCCCTAGCATCTATAAAGCTTTGGGCGATATGAATACCCGGCACAGATCGACCAGACCCGCGTCCTTCTTTGTTCCCGGAAAGATCATAAGCATATGTAATCACACAGGCTGGCTTATTGTATTTTTCCTTTAAACGCCCAGCCACTAACCCGCTTAATCCAGGGTGCCAATCCTCGTGCCCTACTAAAATCAAGGCATTGCCTTCCAATCCACGCTCTTCGACCATAGTAATGGCCTCAAGCTCCATTTGCTGCTGAATTGATTTTCTCTTATCATTACAATCATTTAACGTCCAAGAGATCGTATTACAGTTTTCGGGATCATCATAACTTAAGAGTTGCGCCCCCAGATCAGCCTTATGAACACGAGAACCAGCGTTAATACGTGGACCTAAAACGAAACCGCAATCATATGTGCTGATCGGTGCAGACGTACCGGCGACTTTTATAAGCTCGCGCATTCCTGTATTCATCTGCGCTGATGGCGTATTAAGACCGATACGAACAAGCAAGCGGTTGGCTTTTGTCAAAGGCACCATATCGCACACTGTGCCAAGTGCTACGATATCCAAAAGCCCCTTAAGGTTCGGGTCTTTTATGTTGTTATTTTTGTAAAAGCCTCTATCACGCAAACGGTTATTAATCGCTACGCAGGACAGAAAAGTCACCCCTACAGCCGCAAGCATATCCAGCCCCGAATTATCGTCTTTGCGCTTAGGATTTATGACATGCCAGCACTCAGGCAAGTCTTCTTCGGCCTCGTGATGATCCATTATGACGATTTTAAGCCCTAAATCTGTGCCCGCTTTAACGATATCAAACGCCGTCGTACCGCAATCGAGCATCAAGAGTATCTCCGCGCCCTGCTCTTTTAAGATTTTAAGAGCCTCGATATTGGGGCCATAGCCTTCTTTAAGGCGATCAGGAATATAGATCGGCGCTTCTATGCCTACAGCTTTTAAAAAACGGTAGATCACAGCAGAAGATGTCGCTCCGTCTACGTCAAAATCACCAAAAATAGCAAATGATCGTTTTTCTTCTATCGCTATAGCGATGTCTTCAGCCATATCTCCCATGCCTTTAAGCGAGAAAGGATCAGGGAAATTATCTTTTAGTGTTGGATTTAGAAAAGACGACACATCTTCAGTTGGAACACCGCGCTGACACAACAAACGTGCAACGACTTCCGGCAGCTCGTAGCGGCGCATGATAAGCTCTATATCATCAAGTGATGCTTCGGGCAGAACCCAACGAGATTTGTTCAACGACGTTTCAACGATTATATTTTTGGACATAAGAAAAGCCTACTCGATTCGCAGATAAACAAGAAGGCTCTTAAACGAGCCTTCTTACATTCAATTAACTTCAAATAAAACGATAGACGCTTTAAATATCTTTCCACCATGTTTTGCGTGAGAAGTCATGCGTAGCTTCAACAGTGCGCACTGTTCCTGACTTAGAGCGCATAACTAGTGTCGATGTTTTTGCACCATTAGGTGTTCTGCGAACACCACGCACCAATGTACCATCTGTCACGCCGGTTGCTGCAAAAATCACGTTATCGCCTTTGGAAAGTTGATCTGTTGTATATACTGCGTTCAGATCAGTAATTCCCCATTTTTCAGCACGGCCACGCTCAACATCATTACGGAATGTTAAACGACCCAACATAGAACCGCCAATACACTGCAATGCTGCTGCTGCAAGAACGCCCTCAGGAGCTCCACCAGATCCAACATACAAATCAATTCCAGTAGTCGCAGGATCAGTTGTAGCAATAACGGCGCTAACATCACCATCGCCGATCAATTGGATGCGCGCTCCAGATGCGCGTACATCAGCGATTAAATCTTCATGGCGGGAGCGTTCAAGAATACAAACCGTTAGATCTTCAATTCTTTCATCTTTTTCATTAGCAATCTTTGCAAGGACATCTTCGATAGGCGCATCAAGGTCTAGCACATTTGCATCAATACCCGGACCTACTGCCATTTTTTGCATATATACGTCAGGGGCATTTAAAAAGCCGCCTTCATCTGTCATAGCTATAACGGCTAAAGCATTGTCTCCACCTGCTGCGGTGATATCTGTTCCTTCGAGAGGATCAAGCGCGATATCAACTCTTGGGCCTTTTCCAGAGCCAACTTCTTCACCAATATAAAGCATAGGAGCTTCATCACGTTCCCCTTCACCGATAACAATACGACCGCTAATATCCAGCGAATTAAGCGCATCGCGCATTGCATCCACAGCCACCTGATCAGCTGCGACCTTATCGCCTCGTCCAACTTGCCTAGAAGCAGCTAACGCTGCGGCTTCTGTAACACGTACAACGTCTAGCACCATATTACGGTCCATAGTCTGTTTTGTTTCTTCTGTCATTAGGTCTTTCCTATTGTTTTAAATACGACTCTTTATTAATCACAATTTTTTTATTGGTAAACGCTCATCTTCATAGCTCTTCAATACGCATGACACAAGGTTTTTCCGAGCAGTAATCCTGTTCCTCAATACACTGGATAGCATTTTGCACATTTGCTTGCTTGGATTCATGCAGCGTTAATACTACGGGAACAGATTGTCCGGGGTCACGCCCGCTCTGCACCATACCTTCAATTGAGATATCATTGTCACGCAAAATTGCTGCAACTGACGCGATAACTCCAGGCTTGTCAGTTACCATCATTCGCAAATAATATCGCGATGTTGTCTCGCCAAGATCTATCCACTGGCCATCTTCCAGTTTATCCACCGGAATACCGAATGTAGGGATACATTTGCCGCGCGCCAGATCAATAATATCTGCAACAACAGATGATGCGGTAGGACCTTCCCCTGCCCCCTTACCAGTAAGCAACGGCGTTTCCACGAAATCGCCTTCCGCATATACTGCATTATAAACATCATCGATCATGCCCATGGGAGAGTTCGTTGGAACAAGGCATGGCTCAAGAACTTGCATTATTTTATCACCTATACGGCGCGTAATACCCAGCAGTTTAATGCGGTATCCGAACTCATCGGCAAACTTAATATCCGTAGCATTAATGTGTCTAATTCCTGTTATCTTTAACGCATCAAAATCTGGCTTAACACCAAAAGCTATAGAAGTTAGCAAGCACAATTTATGTGCAGCATCAATCCCGTCAACATCAAATGCAGGATCGGCTTCAGCGTATCCTAGATCTTGGGCTTCTTGAAGGACATCTGCAAAGTCCTGTCCGGTTTTTTGCATTTTGGTTAGAATATAATTGCAGGTTCCATTTAAAATTCCGTATACAGCTAAGAACTTGTTTGCAGCCAGACCTTCACGCATAGCCTTAATAATGGGAATACCGCCAGCAACCGCAGCCTCATACATCAGGCATACGTTATTTTGCTCTGCCACTCTTGCAAGCTCCAACCCATGATGAGCCAACAGTGCTTTATTTGCAGTAACAACATGGCGATTATTGCCTAGTGAACCGCGCACAACATCTGCAGCAATCCCTTCCGAGCCTCCTATTAGCTCAATAACAGCATTCACCCCTTCCATTGTGGAAATATCTGCCGCATTATCTACCCACTGATATTCATTGATACTAACGCCACGATCACAGTTTTTATTGCGTGCTGACACCGCAACAATCTGAATTTCTCGTCCGGCTCTTTGTGTGATTATATCTTTGTTTTGTGTTATAATTTTTACAACACCGGATCCAACTGTTCCCAATCCGGCAATACCTATACGAAACGGCTCTGTCATTTTGCTATTGTCCTACCCTATAACATGTGTTTTAATGCGACTACCTAAAAGGTATTACCCTTATTTTTCCTGCGTTTCAAGAGTACTCCTGCCTAACACCATTTTTTCTTGGCATGGATTTTGCTGTATTGTTTTTTGTGCATGCGTTTCAAACGCACAAAAAACGAATTTTACTAAATTAAGTTAAACTAGGAATGTTACTATGACTGCAAAAGATACTACGGAAAACGCTCTACAAATGCCGGATGCCGTGGCACTGGGTAAAGCAATTTTGAATGCCTATGAAGAAGCCCAACCGCTTTTTGAAGAATATGCGACAAAGTACTCTTCTCCGGAAACCTATAAAGAAATGATGTCTGTTAATTTCGATCCTATGAATATTCGGCATGCTTATCTTGATTTCCTAAAAGAAATTGCAAGAGACCCTCAGGCTATTGTCGAGCTTCAAAGCGACTTCGTTCAAGATTGGTTTGCAGTATGGCAAAGCAGCGTTGCTAAATTCATGAAGCAAGATGCAAGTCAGTTTACTACAAGGATGCCCATTAAGTCTGACAAACGCTTCAGAGCTCCAGAATGGGAAGAAAACGCACTTTTTGATTTTATGAAGAATTCTTACCTTCTAGTCAGCAAATATGTTGATAACACTATTCGGTCGTCCAAAGATCTTGATGACAAAGACAAAGATAAACTTGCTTTTTATACTAAGGCTTTCACCGATGCATTGTGCCCTACTAACTTCGCGATGACTAACCCTACGGTTATTCAAGAAACAATCAAGACCGGTGGTGAAAACCTGATTAACGGTTTTGCAAACATGCTTGGAGATCTTAAACGCGGTAAAGGCGATTTAAACATCAGCATGACGCAATACGATAAATTCACGCTTGGTGAGAATATTGCCGTTACAGAAGGCCGCGTTGTCTTCCAGAACGAAATGTTCCAGATGATCCAATACACACCAAAGACAGACAAGGTGCTCAAAACGCCTATGCTGGTTATTCCACCGTGGATTAACAAATATTATATCTTAGATTTGCGCCCTGGTAATTCCTACGTTGAATGGCTGGTTGAGCAAGGACACACAGTATTCCTTATGTCATGGGTTAATCCTGACGAATCATACGCAGACAAGAGCTTCTCAACATATATTAACGATGGAGTTATCACAGCGATTGATCAGGTTTGCAAAATCACCAAGGAAGAAAAGGTTAACACCCTCGCTTACTGTATTGGCGGTACTTTGCTTGCCACGACGTTGGCCTATCTCTCAGCAACAAGAAAAGAAATTCCTGTTGCATCTGCGACCTACATGACAACCATGTTTGATTTTGAAAAAGCTGGAGAAATTTTGCTTTTCACTGATGAAAAACAAATTGCAGGTATTGAAAAACAGATGGAAAAGACAGGCTATCTAGATGGCGCTGACTTGAAAAAAACGTTTACCTCCTTGAACGCGAACGATCTTACTTGGTCTTTTGTTATAAACAACTATCTAATGGGCAAAGAACCCTTCCCGTTTGACTTGTTATATTGGAACGATGACCCGACCAACATGCCTCGCGAGATGCACAGTTTTTACCTACACAACATGTACAGTAAGAACAAGCTGATCGAAAAAGGCGGCATTAGTATTGATGGTGTTGATATTGATTTGTCAAAAATCAAAATACCTTGTCACTTTGTTTCTACAATAAATGACCACATTGCGCCTTGGGTAGCTACATATGATAGCTCTCGTTATCTTGGCGGAGATGTGACATTTACCCTTGCTGGTTCAGGACACATTGCTGGTATCATCAACCCTCCAGCTAAGAAGAAATATGGCTACTGGACGAATGCAAAGAACGCTAAGTCACCCGAAGAATGGCTCAAGAATGCAACTGAGCATAAAGGGTCATGGTGGCCACAGTGGCACAAATGGGTAAAAGCTCTTTCTGGTGGAAACGTGACGGCTCGTAAAGTAGCAAAAGGCATTGAGGCCGCGCCGGGCAGTTACGTTACAGCAAAGAAAGCCGGTAAGTAAGATTTTAAGTAAGTAGCCCAACATACTGGGCTACTTAGATAAATACGTTCCTATAATTTATTGACTTCAACTTTATGATCCTGCCCCAGCTCAACGTAGTGTGGGGCAGATTTTTTTATCATTTCAATTTCATCTGAGGTCAAATCACGCATATAACGCGCCGGAGATCCACCCCATAGTTGACCCGATGGCACGCGCTTACCAGGAGTCAAAAGTGACCCAGCTGCGAGCATCCCAAAGCTCTCTACATGCGACGCGTCAAGAAGGCAAGATTGCATACCAACAAAAGCATGATCTTCGAGTGTACAGGCATGAAGCACACAAGCGTGACCGACAGTCACATCATCGCCAACATAGGTTCCCGAAACGCCGCCCGTTGTATGGATAACTGAGTTTTCCTGAATATTTGATCTTTGCCCTATCCTGATTTCATGGACATCACCGCGCAATGAACAACCGTACCAGATACTCGAATGAGCGCCGATCTCAACGTCTGCGGAAATGCTGGTATTAGGCGCAATAAAAGCTGTGTCGTCAATTTTAGGAGTAATTCCTTTGTAAGGCACTATTACGGGTTTCATTTTAGAATCTCTCTGATTTTTTTATGGTGATTCAATCTAAAGCAAAAATGCCCCGAAAAAAACGGGACATTTTGGAATATATACAAATCTTTTAAGCAAACAGCGTTTTTACCCTTCGGGCACAGGTGTTCGGTTAGGCACGAGGCGCGATGCGTATAACAAATACGTAAGCAACGAGTAACGCAATCCGAACGGAAACGAAGGAAGCTTAACGCTTTGCCCACTGCTTGGTACGACGAGCTTTGTGCTTACCGACTTTCTTACGTTCGACAATACGATCATCACGTGTCATCATGCCAGCTTTCTTAAGTGCTGGACGCAAGGTTGGATCAAAGTTCTCAAGAGCGCGGGAAATACCGTGACGCACAGCACCAGCCTGACCAGACAAACCACCGCCTTTTACTGTTGCCATTACATCGAATTTTCCAACACGATCAACAACTAAAAAAGGTTGATTAAGGATCAGACGGTGTGTGTGACGAGCGAAGTATGTCGTTTGGTCTTTGCCATTAACGATAACTTTACCAGCACCTGGCTTAAGCCAAACACGTGCTACGGCGTCTTTACGACGACCTGTTGCATAGGCACGACCCAAATCATCTAGCTTTGGTTCTTTCTTCACTGGAGCTTCAGCGACCACAACAGCGGCCTCTTCTTTACCTCCAGCTTCGGCGACAGCAGCTCCGATTTCTTTCAAATCTTTTACTGTTTCTTCTTTTTTCTCAGCCATAATATTTGCTCATCCTTATCTTTTGTTCTTTGCATTCATAGAAGCAATGTCCAGAATTTCTGGATTTTGTGCTTCATGAGGATGCTCAGTGCCCGCATAAACGCGCATATTTTTGAATACTTTGCGTCCCAATGGACCTTTAGGAAGCATGCGTTCCACTGCTTTTTCGACCACTCGCTGAGGGTGCTTGCCGTCAAGAATCTGTCCTTTAGTGCGTTGCTTAATCCCACCAGGATAGCCCGTGTGCCAATAGAAGATATCTCCATCGCGCTTACGGCCAGTTAAGTGAACTTTATCAGCGTTAATAACGATAACGTTATCGCCACAATCAACATGCGGTGTGAATTCAGGCTTGTGTTTGCCGCGAAGACGTAGGGCAATGATGCTAGCCATACGGCCAAGGACTAAGCCTTCTGCATCTATCAAGACCCATTTCTTCTCAACCTCGGCAGGTTTTGCAGAATATGTTTTCATCTTTATATTCAACTTTCATTGTTCTTATTATTTAAGATGAGGATTTATGAAGGAAAAAACGATGTGTGTCAATATTTTTTTCAATTAAAACATGGTGGTAGGCATATGGTATATTAATACCTCTTTATCGTAGCGTTTTAGATCCTTGTCTCAGGAACAGCATCAAGTGCACGATAATTGCTAATTACATAAGAGTTTGTCGGGACCAATCCATGTACAATCCGTCTCGGGCGTGGACATAACCTCCATGACGGCGGCGTCGATCTCTTTACGGCGAGCTAGTTCGTCCTCTGTAATGTCATATTTTGCAAGTGCCAAAAGCACCGATCTTTTAAACTGTGGGCTCGCTTCTGCCAGCATTTCCACCGTAGCCGAGGTAACAATGGCTTCCATTTCCGGGTTTTTAATCTCACGATTAACAAGCATAGCCAAGAGTTGATGATCACCGCATAACTCACTAAACCCAATAAGTTCTTTATCGACTTTGATAACTTTATCCCCTTGGGAAAAAGCGATGTTGCGCATAATTGCACAATCATCTCCAAGCGTGTCTTTGTGTGAGATCTTAATCGGAGGGCCTTTAGCGGCACAAGACATCATAAACATAGACATCAAACAAGCACCAATCCCCTTAACTGCACGGTTCATCAAACACCTCTCCGGTATTATTATACTTAAGTTACTTAAAAGAAATTGCCACTTAGAAAAAACTCTAAGCGACAACTTCGGTTTTTTTATTCCGGGTCAGGAAACGCATGCTTATATGGATCTGGAACTGGCACTGGCTCCTCTAGGCTATCTGCCCATTCTAGTAAAATTTCAACAGGAGTAATATTTCCGCTATGGTTACCTTCTCGCGCTTTGCGGAAAGCTTTTAATGCCGCGATGATAGCTATTTTATATTTATCTACCTCCTCCGCAACCCATATATACGCAGAGGCATGTCCAACAGGACTTTCCCCTTTTCTTTCTCCAAGAGCATTGCTTCTTCTATCCAAAAGGTGTGCAAGAATTTTCATCATAATCTCGTGGTCTTGCATGTCTTCTCTGGCTTCTACTGTTCTTTCCCATAAATCTTCTTGTTGCAACCACTCATTTTCTAGGCAGCCTAGTTTTCTGGCGTCGTCATCTGACATTTCTTCTAATGCTTTTTCCCTTACTTCCGGCGTTCCTCTGAAATAAGCATCTAAACTAATCCCGGTAGGCAATATAAAACCGGCCGGATCTATAGCACTATAGCCAAATCCTATGCTAGCGATATACGGAGAGCCTGCAATAAACGACCAACTTTTGCCGCTCATACATTTATCCGGGACAATAAGAGCACCCATGCTGGGTGCATTAGGTATGGCACCTACGCGGGCGTCAACATCATCCCCTCCGATATTGACGGAGTTTGCGGATGTGGAAGCACCGGTATTCGCTCCACTTGTGGAGGCACCTGTTACCGCGTTACTTTCGGAATCGCCCGTTACCGCGTTACTTTCTGAATTGGAAGGACCTGTTGTTGCATTACTTGTGGAATCTCCACTTTGCGCACTAGTAGGGCCCGTTGTAACACTGGTAGG
>Ga0070728_10002069_pt1 | contig 26479 bp, 16 predicted proteins | sample tdDd471_FD_66723 | JGI IMG/M metagenome (GOLD analysis project Ga0070728, IMG submission 66723) | Marine sediment microbial communities from the Atlantic coast under amendment with organic carbon and nitrate - tdDd47.1 | ecosystem: Environmental > Aquatic > Marine > Coastal > Sediment | place...
CTCAAGGCGGTCAACGACTTATAGTCAATATGAGACGGTAACTCGAGGTGGTCCAGGTGCTCTCGGTTTCTCAGAAGACGGTTCTGCTTGGCGATGTAGCCGTCGTACTTGATGTCGTTCTCGACCTGAAAGGCTGCAGCATTCACCATTCGCTCACTATGTGTGCTGTTTAACAACCTAGCAGCTTCGATATTGTATTCTTTTTCGAATTCAGCCGGGACCTGTGCTGCTTCGGCGAGCAAGGCGAGGCTCGAACCCGGGTATTTCAGGAAGTCCGTCGCCATGACGCGCACTCCGCGATCCTTGACGAATACGCTGGTCCTGTTCAGCAATTCAGTGATGCGCTGTACAAAGCGGCATCTGGCCTCGAGTACATTCTGCGCATCCTTCGGCAATAGCCCCAGATCCAGCGTCAGCGCCAGCAGACGATCCTCGACGTTGTCGCAACGCAGATACAGGCGATGCTCGGCTCTCGACGTGAACATGCGATAGGGTTCGTCGATCTCCTTGGTCACCAGGTCGTCGATCAACACGCCGATGTAGCCCTCGTCACGCCCGATGGTCACGGGTTCACCGCCCCCCAGGTCGCGCACCGCGTTGACGCCGGCTATCAATCCCTGGGCGGCTGCTTCCTCGTAGCCCGAGGTGCCCAGAATCTGGCCAGCCAGGAATAGCCCGGCAACCGGACGGGCCTCCAGATTCGACCCCACCTGCCAGGAAGGTATGCTGTCATACTCGACGGCGTAGCCGTAACGAATGATCGACGCTCCTTCGAGACCAGGCACCGAGCGCACGACCCTTTCCTGAACATCCGCCGGCAGGCTGGTCGATAGGCCGTTGACGTAGACTTCTTCGGTGTTGCGGCCCTCAGGCTCGAGAAACAGGAGATGGCGATCCTTGTCGGCGAAGCGAACCACCTTGTCTTCAATGGAGGGACAGTAACGCGGCCCCTGGCCTGCTATCGCGCCGCCAAACAACGGCGAGCGACCCAGGCTCCCGGCAATGATCTCGTGAGTGGCCGGTGTCGTGTAGGCCATGTAGCAGTCAATCTGCTCGCAGGTGAAATCACCGGTACGGAAAGAAAAGGGAAGCGGTGGTTCATCTCCCGGCTGGGGCTTCAGCCGGGACACGTCAATGCTGTCGCGCAGCAACCGCGGCGGCGTACCGGTCTTCAGTCGCCGCAACTCCAGGCCACCCAGCCCCAGGGATCCACTGAGCCCCTCGCTGCTGGCGGCCCCCTCACGACCACCAATGGTCTGCTGATCACCTACGTGCATCAGCCCACGCAGGAACGTGCCTGAACAAAGAACCACTCTTTCCGCTCTAATTTGTTTTCCACCAACAAGTTCTACACCACAAACCCGCCTTCTGCCCGAGTCTGACTCATGAGGTTCGAGATCCAATTCACAGGCGTCGCCGGCAATCACATCCAGCCCCGGTACACCCAGAACCGCTTCCATCATCCAGCGCTGATACTCGTGCTTGTCGGCCTGGGCCCGCGGCGACTGGACGGCCGGGCCCTTCTTCCGGTTCAATACTCGAAACTGAATTCCAGTGGCGTCAATGGCTTGACCCATCAATCCGCCCAGAACGTCGATCTCTCGTACCAGGTGTCCTTTGCCCAGGCCGCCGATGGCCGGGTTGCAGGGCATGCGCCCGATCTCGTTCACGTCATGGGTCACCAGCGCCGTGCGTGCGCCCAGACGAGCGGCAGCAACTGCGGCTTCGATCCCCGCGTGACCGCCACCTACCACGATGATGTCGTAGCGCTCGTTGCTCATGGTTTCATTTACCCACGCAGAAACGACGGAAGACCGTCTCCAGAAGCTGCTCGCTGAAAATGCGGCCAGAGACCTCTCCTAGTTGGCTCAGGATGGCTGCCAGCAACGTGCCGACAACTTCATCTCCAGGGCCGGCCTCCTGCTCGGATGCATCGTCCGCAACGGGTTCCAGTTCCGCCAGCACCCGTCGCAAATCGTCACGGCATCGAGTCAATTTCTGCTGATGCCTTTCGTTGAGCACCACGCCACTGGTGATGGCTTCGCGCAACTGGAACCGACCGACGGCGGTATCGATCCTCTGCCAGAGTTCAGCGAGCCCACTGCCGTCGCGACCGGATGTCGCCACCACGGACTCGTCGGCTCCATCACCCGGTCGGTGGTCGCCGGCCAGGTCCAGTTTTGTCCCCACATGGATGACTACTGCCGCGGGACATTCGTCCACACCACCCGAGACGGTGTCGGCGCCTGCCGCCCCGACTTCGTGAAGAACCAGCACGATATCGGCGTTCTCCAGCATGCCGCGCGTGCGTGCGATACCCATCCGTTCTATCCGGCCCGGGTCCCTGCGCAACCCCGCCGTGTCATGGAAAACAAAGACGGTTCCGTCCCGAACAATGGACGCGGTGACAACGTCACGAGTCGTGCCTGCCTCGCCGTCGACAATGGCCCGATCCTGCTCGACGAGAGCATTGAACAGAGTGCTCTTACCGACATTGGGCGGGCCGACCAGCACCACCTGCACGCCATCCCGCAACAGACGTCCGGCCGGAGCCATGGCCAATAGGGCGTCGACCCCATCTGTTGCAAGTGTAATTATTTCAACAACTTCTCCAGCAGGAACCGATACATTCTCTTCGTCCACGAACTCCAGCGAGCCCTCGATTCGGGCCAGCAGATCCAGCAATGGTCGCTCGATGGATGCCAGTTGGGAGTCCAGCCCCCCCAGGAGCTGTCGGATGGCGCCCCGCGCGGCGTACTCGCTTTCGGAGTGGATCAGGTCGGCAACGGCTTCGGCCTGGTCCAGGCTCAGTTTGCCGTTCAGAAATGCGCGGCGGGTGAACTCGCCGGCAGAAGCGGGAATCGCGCCGGCCTGCCGGCAAGCCGCCACGACCAGACGTCCGACCAAGCGTCCCCCATGGCAAGAGAACTCGACAGTGTCCTCTCCGGTGTAGCTATTGGGGGCCAGCATGGGCAGGGCCAGAACCTGGTCGATGGGCGCATTCGGTTCACCACCATCGTGGTCGACCGCGGCCGGCCAGTGCAATACTCCCAGGACTGCCCGGTGACTCTGGGGGGGGTCGCCGAATCCGGCTCCCGAGAACACCTGGCCGGCGACGGCCAGCGCCCTGGGCCCACTGATCCGCACCACGGACAGACCGCCCTCCCCCTCTGGCGTGGCCAACGCCACTATGGTCTCCCGGTTCATGTGTACGCGTTCTCCCGTCGAGGGGTCTGAAGCAACGAAGGCGGCGCCGAAGCGCCGCCTTCTATCTACCTGCCTTTGGTTGCAAGCGCAACCCGCATCTGGCAGCCGACCGGTCAGGCCTCCGGCTGATCCGGTTTGCGAGGCTCGTCACCATCAGCATCGTTGTCGGTGTCGCCATCTGTACGGGCTTCGATGTCAGCTTCGGCGTCAGCCCCCGACTCGGCCTCGACTTCGCTTTCGGGCTCGGCACCTGCGAGTGCCGGCGCGGCATATACATCCGCTTCGGCCACGATATCTACATCGGGCTCCGACTCGGGCCCTACCGGGTGGTGGGATTCCGGCTCGGTGTAGATCTCTACCTCCACATCGCTTTCGTTCTCCACGCCGTTCTCGATGATCTCCGGCTCGGGAGTCGAGTCATCGGTACCGTCATCAATGGCGATGACCACGTGCTTGCCGCTGCCGTTGGACATGGTGAATGTCCTCAGGCCCTCGGCCTGCTCGGCCTCCAGGTGAACAATCCGTCGCTCCCGGGCACACATGGGCTCCATGTGGTAGGCCCGGCCGGTTTCACGAACCCGAGCAACGGCCTCGTCGACCCGGTCCATCAACGTCTCTTCCCGGCGCCGGCGGTAGTTGTTGATATCCAGGTTCATGCGCACGCGACCACCTGCAGCAGTGCTTGCCATCCGTTCGACCAGATGCTCCACCGCGTCGACGGTGGCTCCATGACGGCCGATGAGCATGCCCGCGGAGGAGTCGTCCGTGACGACTTTCACCTGGCTGTACTCGCCCTCGGTAACCTCGCAACGGCACGGGAATCCGGCTCGCACCAGCATGCCGTTGGTCAATTCGTTCAAGGCAGTGTTGACGTCGGTCTCGGCCACGTCCCGCAAGGGCTTCGCATAGGTTGTGCCCTTGATGTCGGTCACGATGATCTCGTCCGGGGCCACATTTGCTGCCGGGGCCGAGCGGCGTTCCGGGCTGTCACCACGGCCGTGGTCGGGTCCCTGGCGATCTCGGCCGTCTCCAGAGCGACCTTCTTGGCGGCTCTCGCCATCACTCCGGCCGCCGCGGCCACGGCCTCCGCCGCGCCCATCACGACCGGTTCGTTCGCCGCGGGCGCCACGGTCGCTGTTCTTCGCTGCGTCCTGAGTCATGGGCTGCTTCTCCTGCTCGTTGCCCGGGGAAGTGGATTCGGTGGTGCGTACCTCTTCATTTCGGCGTGGACGGCGGTTCCGCCCGCCCCGGCCTCCACGGCGACGACGGCTCGAACGCTGCTCCTGCTCCGGGCTTCCGCCCTCGGAGGCGCTGACATCCTGTCGGTCCTGCGGCTGGCTTGCGGGCTTCTGCTCGCGGGCCTCTTGTCGCCTGTCACCCTGGCCACGACCCCGTCCACCGCGGCTGCCACGGCGGGTGCCGGAGCGCTGTTCGCGGCGTGAGTCTCCATCGCCATCCCGGCGACTGTCTGTCCGGGCAGCGGGACGAGATTCGGTCTTTCCGTCCGACTTCTTTTCCTGACTGCGATTACCGGCACCATCCTGGCGTTGGTCCGGCTTGCCCCGACCCCTGCCGCCGCGGCGACCACGGCTGCCGCCGGAGCGCTCGCCACCGAGATCATGGGCACGGTTGTCATCTTGGCTGCGGTGATCGCGCCCCCGGCTGGTCCGGCGACGTCCGGTCTTCTTCTGGACCAGGACCCGCGCTTGGCGCGATCCTAGAAAACCCAGGAAGCCGGGCTTGGGTTCTTCGAGAATGGTCACTTCCACTTCGTCTTGCCTTGCCCCCATTTGGAGCAGGGCTTCGGAGACCGCTTCTTTTACGGTCTTCCCTTTGGTTTCGATCTTGTCGGTCATGCTGTCTGAGCACCTCCGGTAGCGGGCGCCGTCTTGTGAATCTTCCAGGACTGGTAAATCTGCATCAGGGTATTCACCAACCAGTACAGGACCAGTCCCGACGGCATGTTGTAAAAGATGAAGATCATGATCAGCGGCATCATCGTGTTCATGGCGGCCATCTGACCGCCGCCGCTGGTCGGCGTGAGCTTGGTCTGGAAATACATGGCGAGGGCCATCAGGATGGGCAGAACGTTGAGGTCCGAACCCAGGAACGGCAACGCGAAGGGTAGCTGGGTCAGGGCATCCGGCTGGGAAAGGTCCTGGATCCAGGCCACAAACGGTTGTCCCCGCAGGGAGATCGTGTGATTGAGGGCCTGGTACAGGGCAATGAACACCGGAGATTGCACCAGCAGGGGCAGGCAACCGGCCAGGGGATTCACTTTCTCCTCCTGGTAGAGCTTCATGGTCGCCTGATTCAACTTGTCCTTGTCGTTCTTGTACTTCTCCTGAAGCGCCTTCAGTTTGGGCTGCAGTTCCTGCATTTTCTTCATGGACGTGGTCGAGGAACGTGTCAGCGGGTAGAACATCAGCTTGGTGATGACGGAAAAGAGAATGATGATGAGACCGTAATTCGAAATGTAACGGTGCATCTTCTCCATGACCCACAGCACGCCCTCGGACAGGGGGCGGAACAGTTTCCAGCCCAGATCCATGGCTTTTTCCAGACCCTGATTGTAGGACGCGAGCAATTCGGCCTCCTGGGGGCCGATGAATAGATCGAGCCGGGCAGTTGCGATTTCACTGCCGACGCCCCGGTGGGCAGGAATATCGATGGCCCAGGACTGGGCCATGAGTTCCTGGTTCCCACTGATGCGGATAGCGCCCTCGACCGGTTCCCCTTGCTCCTGGGGAACGATTCCAATGACGGTGAAGTACTTGTTCTGCAGGGCGGCGAAATGCACCGAGCCCCGGAACCGACCCTCCACCTTCTCGACGCTCTTCTTCAGATCCATGCGTTTCTTGTAGTGGTATTCATCTCCGACCCGGACCGCGGCGCGCAGCGCTGGCTCTTCCATGCGCTGGTTCCTCTCGGTCGGCGAGATACCCTGGTTCCAGCCGAACCGGAAAGATTCCGGACTGCCGGTCAGATCCAGGGAACGCTGTGCGTTCGCCTCGGCGGCGACCACGACAACATCCACGGAGATATTGTAGGTTTCGGGATCAAAGCTGAGAATCTTGCGCACCTGGAGTCCGCCACCGGTGTTGGCTGTCAGCTCGATAGAGCGGGTTCCGCCACCTTCACGAACCTCCAGGTCCGCCGGCGCGTCGGTCAGGAAGATCGTGCTGCCCAGGTCCAGTTCACCCTGGCGGAAGACGATGGCATCGGTGCCGGACGCAGGAATATCCTCGGGGACCAGCTGCACCGGCCCTCCCAGATAGCTCTCGAAGGGCAGGCCTTGCCAGCTGATGAAGCGCCCCCCCCGGGTCGACAGTTCCGCTCGATAGAGCGGCGTATTGATTCGGATGACCTGTTCATGGGCTCCACCGGTAATCATCAAAGCCTCTGCGGCAGTCAGTGGCGTGTCGCTGTCGGAGCCGGTGGGTACTTCCTGAAATACCTCCTGGCGGTCGACTTCAGCCGGATCCTCCGCAGCGCTTCTCTGTTCATCGACATTCAGGTCGTTCCCGGCTCCGGCGACCATCTCGGCGTCCGCCACCACCGCGGTGGAGTCTGCCGCGCCGGGAGTCGCCGGCTTGCCGTAAAACTTGCGCATGATCGCTTGGGAACCCACGAGAATCAGGAAGATCAGACCGAAAGCCAGAAATGTACGCCTATCCATGGGCGGTTTCTCCATTGGACAAAGAGGTTTCGATCCCGGAAGGGTGGTTCCGGGGTGAACAGGAACAAGAATCATCCGCGGATGGTGTCTGCCGGTCCGGCGCGGGAACAGGATCCACGCCGCCGGGGTGCCAGGGGTGACAGCGCGCAACCCGTCGAATCGTCAACCACAAACCCCGCCACAGACCGTGCGACTGCAGGGCCTCGGCTCCATAGGCTGAACAGCTTGGATAGAACCGACAGGTGGAGGGCAGCAACGGCGAAATGAGGCGCCGATAGCCGACAATCAGAAAATATGGCAAACGCCACATATATTGCTCACTCGGACCTTGCTGGCACCCTGCCCCCTGGTCAATGGAAATCCCGGCCATTAGGACGGGGCGGGGCGGTCAGGTGCCGGTTACGAGGCCAATTAACCTGCTGGCGGGTCCGTTATTCGACTTCGGAATCAAATCGGATCGGCGTGTTCCAGAACCGGGCCGGGTGACTGTGGCGACAGTCATTGTTTAGTGCCGGCTGAGCAGGTCGTTCAACTCGTCGCGCACGTCCTGCGCCTTGGCGTCCAGTATCCTGTACCGCGCCACCAGAACGACCCAGAGACCAGGTTCTCCACTCCGAAGGGACGGATCCCCACCAGAATCAGGAAAAAACCTCTCACAAACGCTGGTGACTCCGCCGGGCTGCCCGAGGAGGCCGTTTCGCAGGGCCTCTCTCAGCAATCGTTTGGCCCGGTTTCGTTTCACGGCAGAGCCGATCTTTCGGCTGGCCACCACCGAACCGGCAGTATCATCAGCTGACAACAGGTACACCACGACAAGGCGTCCAACTCTCTTGACGCCTTTGTCGTATACCTTCTGAAAATCGCTTTTCTTGCGCAAAGACCGCCACTTCATCCGGTCTTTAACCTGCTAAGCTCAAGCCGAAACGCGCTTGCGACCCTTGGCCCGACGGCGCTTGAGAACCAGGCGCCCAGCCTTGGTCGACATCCGCTTCCGGAAACCATGCCGGCGGGCGCGCTTGAGATTGCTCGGTTGAAATGTCCGTTTCACGGATCTCTCCTTTTGGTTTTTCTTTCAGCCGAGAAAGATTAGTTAAGAGACCCCCCAGTGTCAAGAAAAACAGCGGGTTATCCACAGCCCTGGGGGGCGTCGAATCCAACCGATACCACCCAGTCGATTCCCCGGGAGTTCGTAGGCATGGTTCTGATGTATTGGCGACGAAATCGCAGATTTCCAGAAACAAATGAGTTATAGATTTCGAAAAAAAAAAGTTAGAAAACCCTTGCTGGCCCCAAACCCCCATGCTAGTTTCGCCAACAAGTGAGGACAAGCACAAGAAAGGGACCCGGAAGTTATCCACAGTTCGTAGTTTGTGTGGATAACTTTCTTGTCTCGGCTGGTTTTTGTATCAAACCCATTGTCTCACTTGGTTTTACTAGGGGGCTCGCTTGTGGAAAACACAGGAGAGAGGTGGGGTGGTCCAACTGCGAAAGGTTTGGTGTCCTCGTCCATGATGAACCTGGATAATTACTGGCCGGAAATTTTGGATGTGGTTCGTCAGAAGGTACCCCAGCAGACCTTCGACACTTGGTTTCTTCCTCTCCAGCCCGAAAGCAGCGACAACGGGGCCCTGAAGGTCAGCTGTCCCAACCATTTCTTCATGGACTGGTTCAGTGAACACCACCTGTTAACCCTGAACGACGCCGGCACCTCCTATTTCGGCAAGAATGTGATTTTCTCCCTGAAGGTGCTCAAGCCCAATGGCAGCGCCGGCGCCTCGATCTTGGCGGACCTGGAGGATGAACCCCGGCCGGCTGCCGTCGTGGAAGAATCTCCTGTCACTGCCGAGAATTACGGTACGGTCGCCTTGCAAACGCTGCCTCAACGGACCGCGGCTCCTCGCCCTGCCGCGGCCAATGATTTGAATCCAGGCTATACCTTCGACAATTTTGTGGTGGGGTCCGGCACGGATCTCGCTTTTGCCGCTGCCACATCGATAGCCAACAATCCGGGCGATCATTTCAATCCGTTGTTCATTCACGGCGGAGTGGGGCTGGGCAAAACCCACCTCATGCACGCCATCGGTAACGAGATTGCCCGCCAGCGGCCCGATCGCAAAATCTGCTGCGTTGCTGCCGAGAAGTTCATGAATGATTTGATCTACTCGATTCGCGACAACCGGACGCCTGACTTCAAATTGAAGTACCGCAGTGTGGATGTGCTCCTGGTGGACGACGTGGCTTTTCTGGCCGGCAAGGAATCCACCCAGGAAGAGTTCTTTCACACATTCAACGCCTTATATGACTACAAGAAACAGATTGTACTGACCTCTGATCGCTCTCCGAAGGAAATCACCACTCTCGAAGAGCGGCTGCGCTCGCGTTTCGAATGGGGGTTGATCACTGATATCCAGCCTCCCAACCTGGAAACCAGGATTGCCATCCTCAAACGCAAGATTGAAGTGAACAAGATCTACATAGCGGATGACGTGATCGGCTACATCGCCGAGAACATCACCGACAATATCCGCCGCCTTGAGGGGGCGTTGATTCGTCTCCTGGCTTTCGCGAGTCTGACCGGGCGGGAAATCTCTCTGGAAATGGCCTCCGAGGTCCTCTCCTCCTTCTTCCAGGGAAATTCCACCGGACCTGTGAAGATTGCCGACGTCATGACCGTCGTTGCCGACGCTCATGATATTTCGGTCGATCAACTAAAGTCCAAACGACGCACCCAGGACCTGGCCCGGGCCCGGCAGATCGCGATGTTTCTGGCACGAGAGATGACTGGCGCCTCCCTCAATCAGATCGGCCGAGCATTCGGTGGCAGGGATCATTCCACCGTCTCTCATGCCGTTCGCAAGATCGAGAAGGACACTGCAGACGACCCCCGGTACCGGGGTTCGGTACGGGACCTTCGCGATAGGATTCGCAGCAAGCGTTGACTCCTGAACGGAAGAAGGGCGGCTCGGCGGCCGCCCTTTTTCGCATGTATCCCGGATCTGCTTCGCGCCCTACCAGTAACGACTGACGTTGACCTGAAGAACGTTGTACGTCGCCTCGTTGAGAAGTTCGCTGGTCTCGATTTTGCGCGAGAAATAGGAGTAGCGGGCGCCGATATCCCAGGCCCGACCCATGCGCCAGATGGCTGCCAGGCCCGCGTCCAGGATCCACTCATCCTTCAAGACGAAACCCGAACCGCTGGCCTCCAGGCCAAACCGGCCGAACTTCTTGCCCAAAGCCAAAGCCAGCTCGGGAAAGAGCGCTATGTCCTCGATGATGCTCTCTGTGGACTGGTCCTCCGTGGAAAGAGCGGCGTAAGATCCCTGGAGCGAGGCACAGGCTCCGACGTCAACCCACCAGTGCTTGTTGTCCAGGGCCTTGTAAAAATAACCGGCATAGATGTCATAGAAACGCCAGGCGGAATCCAGATTTGTTCCGGCCGGGTAGAGTTCGCCTCCAAACTGAATGTCCTTGTCATAGCTGCCGCGGTCACGGGCTTCAAAGGGAGCATAGTTGAACAACAACTGGCTACGGGCCCCCACAGGCACGCCGACCGAGACCGACGCGGTGGTCGTGGGATCGTTGATGCCCTCGAGGTCCGCCAGGTTGAAAGGCGTGCCGTTGTCCGCGATGCTGCGTACGTGGTTGTCGATCACTTTGGCCGGGCCAAACCAGAACACAAAACTGGGGCCGCGGGGCCGCTCGTCTTCAGTCTCCCCGTCGGCACCGCCGCCGCCGTTGATCTTCACCTGTACGCCCAGGCCGTCGGCGCTCACCGTGGGGAACAGGGCGAATTTGCCCGGCTGTGGGTCCACGAAGATCCAGTTGGTGATCAAGCCAATACTTGCGCCTGCCAGCACGTCGTCGGCGTAATGCCATTGAGAGTGGACTCGGCTGTAACCCGTGAAACCAGCCAACAACAGCGCCGGAATACCCCAATTCTTACCATAGCGAGAATCGATAAATCCCGCGCCGGCGAACGCCGACATGGTATGTCCCGACGGAAACGAGGTCCGGTTGTCGCCGTTGGGCCGCATCTTGCCCGCCATGAGTTTGAGCAAATACGTGGATCCCCAGGCGGTGCCATAGGCATATACAAATTGCTTGGTGCCCTGCTTGTCCCACATCTGGTCGGGCTCCGGATTGGTGAAGAAAGTGGAGCCGCCACCGATGACCGGTAGGGCTATCTGCAGAATATCGCCGGCTTCGCGGATCCATTCGTCATCTGCCCGCGACTCTGCCGGTGCTCCGACCAGGATCCCACTGCACAGCACAGCAATCAGAGTGATTACTGTCGATCTGTACACAGTATTCATCTTCTTCTCCCCGCTTTTGGATTATTCTCTCAGAATCGAACCGATATACTGATGGCTCCAAAGTGGTCAGGACGCCGCTGCTCTGTGAACTCCGGAGACCTTAACACATAGGTTGCTGATGCGCGCACGCCGAATCCGGCCAGCGATAGACCCCAGTAGGCGTCTCCCACCGCCGGAATTCTGGTCACGCTGTGGCTGCTCCCAAAGGTGTTTCCATCGAGAAATATATTTCGGGCGACCAGGCGCCCGTCCACACCCGCGAACAGGTACCAGCAGAATCGTTTACTCGCACGAAAGCCGGCTCCCGGTGGGGAGGGCATGATACGAACCGGTCCCGTATCGACATCCAGGTTGCCACCAAAGCGCACAGTGAAACCGGCATTGGCGTAGGTGAACACGTTTCCCAGAGATGCCCCAAGATGGGGCGCAACATCCAGTTCGACACCCAGCGGTCCCAGCAACGGGACCTTCTTCACGTGCAGTAACTGCTGCCACTGGCGCTGATAGACGGCCATGAGCGCCAGTTCATCATGGAGTTGATTATCCCAACCATTTGGGTCCGGCGAATCGATATTTCTGTGAAACCATTTCTGCAGTTCCTTACCGAAGGCCGAAGGCCCGACGATCCCCACTGACAGATTCAACACATTCAACGTTTTCTCGTCGCAGCCGATCAACCCGAAATTTGCATGCAGCCAACCGGCGTAGGGCCGATCGTCCTCGACCACTTCAGTACTCTCTATGTCTTCGGGAGTGTAGAGATTCTGACCCAGGGCATAGTCGATACGTATGCGGTTCGAAGACTGGAACATGAATGTTCCCCGAGCCCAGTCAGTTAGGGAGAAGGGTACTTTTTCCTCACCGGAAAGCCAGGCCAGCTGGATACCATTTGTATAGTGGCGGTCCGAATCATCGACTCCCAGCACATCGTTTTCGAAATGGAGGGTAAAGATTCCGGAGCCGTCGGAGGCTGGCTGTTCCGTGTTCTGGCCTGCCGCCGACGGAGGCGCGATCGTATTCACGGCGAGAAACACCCAGAAAAACAGCGTTACCCAAAGGAAGGGGATATACAATTTTACCCTGCGACGCCCGCAACAGCAGTTCATCCAACTCTCCCGGGGCCTTTCAGGGCCCTTTTATCAACTCAATGGCTGTGGATAAGTCCGGGGATTACCGTGGACAGTCTGGTTACCGATAGAGTCATTGGTGGATAGATAATTAGACCTTGGGGATTGGGTGGATAAACCCTGCGGTTACACCCATTGTTTTCCTCAACGATGACCACCTCGGATCAGCTGTCAGATGCCAGAATCGTCTACTTCCGTTTACTTGTCCATATTATCCCCAGGCCCTTCTACTACTACTACTTTTCTAAATCTAATCAACTTGATAAGAGGCGAGTGATCTCCTATCATGACGATCCCTTGAACGAGCCCCTGAAAGCTCGCCCGAACCACCTTGACCGGAGGACCAGCCAGTGAAGTTCGTGATCCAGCAGGAAGAATTGCAGAAGGCTCTGGATGTCATCGCCAACGTGGTGCCCGCCAAGACCACACTGCCGATCCTGACCTGCGTGCTGATGGAAGCGAGCGAGGGCCGCTTGAAGCTTTCAGCCACCAACCTGGATATCTCAATCACGACGAGCACCGACAAGGTGGAGATCAAGGACGAAGGCAAGGTGGCCATTCCCGCCACGAAGTTCGTGCCCTTTGTACGCAGTCTGCGACCCGGTTCGGTGACCCTGGCTCAGGCCGGTGAAAAGATCAAACTGGACTCGGGAAAGGCCCGCCTGACCGAGAACACCATGAACGTCGAGGAGTATCCGGCCCTCAAGGAACTCGAGGCGAAGAACGGTCTGGATGTGGAAGCATCCCTGCTCATCGACATGATCAACGAGACCAGTTACTCCGTGTCCAGGGACGAAACCCGTCCAGCGTTGATGGGAATTCTCTGGGAGATTCGCCCAGACTCTTTGACTCTGGTTGCCACCGATGCCCACCGCCTGGCCCGCACGACCCGGACCATGGAATGGACCGTACCCGGGGACAGGGAGATGATCGTCGATACTGCCGGCCTCCGGCAACTCCCGCGCATCGTCACCTCTTTGAAAGACGACGAGGATGCGTCCGGTAACGTGACCCTGTTCATGGGCGACAACCAGCTTTCAGTCAGGGCAGGGCCGACCGTATTGCACGCTCGTCTGCTGGAAGGTCCTTTCCCTGATTACAACGCGGTCATTCCCCGGGACAACGACAAAGACGTGGCGATAGACAAACAGGAACTGGCCCAGGCCATTCGCAGGGTCTCCATCACTGCCGATCGCATTACCAGCCAGATCCGTCTCGGAGTCGAAAGCGGGCGCATGGAACTTACAGCCCGGGGTACCGAGGGCAGTCAATCCGAGGACGAGATCCCTATCTCATATGAGGGAGACGCCATGGAAATCGGATTCAACTATGCCTATCTGCAGGATATCCTGAAGAACATCAAGGCTGAGACAGTCGTCATGTCACTGAAGGATGCGCAGAGTGCCGCATTGATCAAGCCCGTCACCGAGGAAGGTGACGAGACAGGGTTGCTCTGTCTCCTGATGCCTCTGCGCTTGGCCGGCGACTGATCCGCCGGATGCGGATACTCTCGGCAGCGGTCAGCGGCTTCAGGAATCTTCAGGATCACCGCTTCATTTTTTCGCCCCGGGTCAATCTTGTCCTGGGGCGAAATGGTGAAGGGAAGACCAATCTGCTGGAGTCCCTCAATTTTTTCGCCTTGGGTCGATCCCACCGCGGCAGCAAATCCGATGAGATGATCGGTTTCGAGCACGACGCCCTGCATGTCGATTTGGATGTGGAGGAGGAATCCGGCAATGAGATTTCCTGCGAGTACGGGTTGGACAGAAGCGGCGCTCGCCGTTTTCGCATCGATGGCGAATTGATCCACCGCCGCTCGGATCTGGTGGGGCGTCTGGCCACGGTTTTCTTCAACCCGGACAGCATTCGCCTGGTCCAGGGCGGTCCCCAACAGCGGCGAAACTTCGTGGATCAGAGCATGTCGGAGATAGATCCGCTTTTTTTGGCTGACTTGACTGCATTTCAACGGTCTTTGAAACAAAAAACCGGTCTATTGAGGGACCTAAAACGAGGTATTCTGGACTACCGGACCGCGCGGGAGGAACTGGCGGCCTGGAACCGTGAACTAGCCGATCATGCCGCTGGAGTGTGCTTGGGTCGCGCTACCTATGCCCGACTTCTGACCCCTCGCGCCAACGACAGCCACCGGCAACTGGCGGATCGCAATTCGGAACTCGAGTTCGAGTATCGACCCAGCCTGGAAGCAGTGGCGAGACTGGCTGGCAACAAACCTGAAAATACTCCCTTAAAAGAGGATTTGGCTGCGGATATTTTGACGGAAATTGATTATATTGGGGAGTCGGAAATCCGACGGGGCCGGCCCCTGTCCGGACCCCAAATGGATGACTTCGAAGTCCGGCTCGATGAACTGGATCTGCGAGTCTATGGATCACAGGGTGAGACCCGTACAGCGGCGATCTCTTTGATCCTTGCCCGCAGTGATGTTCTCTATGGAGAACGCAATGTTCGACCCGTTCTGTTCTTCGACGACATCTTCAGCGAACTGGATCGCGAACGGACCCGGAGGCTGCAGGAAATGGCCTCCCGGTTGCACCAGGTTTTCATTGCTTCGGCCCGCAATGACGATGTGGCCGGTTGGCAGCCCGAGCTTGTGAAGACCTGGAACGTCTGTGCAGGAGAATTCACCGAGATCCAGTCCGGCTCCCTTCCTGACGGCAGTTGATCAGGGCGACAAGCCGCCGGAAACCACGCCTGACAAGGGAAGCCACCAATGAACCGCCGAGGTGACAGTCGTGGCCCGCAGCCGATCTCGAGGATCCTGCGCGAGGTCTTGGATGAATGCGGTCTCGATGACCGCCTGGAAGAACGTGCCGCGCTGCTCCGCTGGCCGGAGATAGTGGGCGATGACATAGCCAGCCATTCCCGTGCCGTGGATCTCAATGACGGGGTCCTGGTTCTGGAGGCGGATCACGGAGCCTGGCGCCAGGAACTGACGCTGCTGGTTCCGATGATCATCAAGAAATTCAACGCCATGTTTGGCGACGGGACTGTCCGGGAAATCCATTGGCGAGATCGTCCCAACCGCCACTCAAGACGCGATAGGAAAACATGACAGACATGCCCAAGAATAACAATGGCTCCGCGGCGGCGAAGGAGTATACGGCTCAAGGTATCCAGGTCCTCAAGGGCCTCGAAGCGGTGCGCAAGCGCCCGGCCATGTACATCGGCGACACCAGCGTGCGGGGGTTGCACCACCTGGTCTATGAAGTGGTCGACAACTCCATCGATGAGGCCATGGCCGGCTACTGTGATGACATCCGGGTGGTCATCACCAACGAAGACATCGTCACCGTTCACGACAACGGCCGCGGTATTCCCGTGGATATGCACAAGACCGAGGGCAAGCCGGCCCTTGAGGTCGTGCTGACAAGTCTGCATGCGGGCGGCAAGTTCGACAAGGGCAGTTACAAGGTGTCCGGCGGCCTGCATGGCGTAGGTGTCAGCTGTGTGAACGCCTTGTCCGAGTGGACCAAGGCCGAGGTCCACCGCGACGGCAAGATCTATTTCATGGAATTCGACAGAGGTCACCCCGTGGCCGAGATGAAAATCATCGGCGAGTGCCCGCCCGAGGAAACCGGCACCATCATCAGCTTCAAGGCGGACTATGAGATCTTTCCCGAACGGGTCTATTCCTTCGAGACCTTGCGGGGCAGGCTTCGCGAACTCGCCTTCCTGAATCGCGGTGTGAAGATCACGATCTGTGACGAACGAACCGGCAAGGAACGGGAAGAGACCTATCACTTTGAGGGCGGCATTGTCGAGTACGTGCGCTGGCTCAACGAAGGGCGCACACTGGTCTGTCCGCAGCCCATCTACTTCGAGGGCGAGCGGGACGGGGCCCAGGTCGAGATCGCCATGGATTACAACGACGGTTACAGCGAGGCGCTCTTCACCTTCGCCAACAACATCAACACCACCGAGGGCGGCAGCCACCTCTCCGGGTTCCGGGCTGGTCTGACCCGGACCCTGAACGCCTACGCCACCAATTCGGGCCTGTTGAAAAAGGACATGTCCAGCCTCACCGGCGATGATGTTCGGGAAGGATTGACTGCCATTGTCGCCGTCAAGATCCCCGAGCCCCAGTTCGAAGGCCAGACCAAAACCAAGCTGGGCAACACCGAGGTCAAAGGGCAGGTCGAGCAGCTGGTGAACACCTACCTGGCCGAGTATCTGGCCGAACACCCCAAGGAAGCCAAGGGGATCATCAACAAGTGCATCGCGGCGGCCCAGGGGCGCGAGGCCGCCCGCAAGGCCAGGGACCTGACGCGACGCAAGTCGGCCCTGGACTCGGCCGCACTGCCGGGCAAGCTGGCGGACTGTTCCAGCCGCGACCCGAAGGAATGCGAGATCTACCTGGTGGAGGGCGACAGCGCCGGCGGCTCGGCCAAGCAAGGCCGCGACCGGAGGTTCCAAGCCATCTTGCCGTTGAAGGGCAAGATCCTCAACGTGGAGAAAGCCCGTCTGGACAAGATGCTGGGCAACGACGAGATCCGTACCATCATCACGGCCCTGGGCACGAGCGTGGGGGCGGGCATCTTCGACCTGTCGAAGCTGCGCTACCACCGGGTGATCATCATGACCGACGCTGACGTCGACGGCAGCCATATCCGGACTCTGATCCTGACCCTGTTCTTCCGACACTTCCGCGAGATTATCGAAAACGGCCACATGTACATTGCAGAGCCGCCGCTGTATCGCGTCAAGAAGGGCAAGCAGGAGATCTATGCCTACAGCGAAGACCAGAAAGACAAGCTGGTGGAGGATATGGGGCCCCGGGGCATCTATGTCCAGCGGTACAAGGGACTGGGCGAAATGAATCCGGAGCAGCTCTGGGAAACGACCATGGACCCGGAGTGTCGAACCATGACCCGCGTCACCCTCGAGGACGCTGCCGAAGCCGACCACGTGTTCACCATCCTCATGGGTGAAGCGGTCGAGCCACGGCGCCGGTTCATCGAGGAGAACGCCACTCAGATCAAGTTGGAAGACCTGGATATCTAGTGACGGACCCCGCGACCGGATGTCCCGGGCGCGGCGCCAGATGCAGCTGAATGAGCCAAAAGAGGAATGGGAATGTCCGACGACAAGCGCAACAACGACCAGAACGATGACGACCTCAACGAGGAACTGAACGAGGACTCCGTCGACGCCGACGAGGGGGATCTGTCCGAGGGCCGGGAATCCGACGATCCCGCCCCCGAAGGCAGCGCCGTGCCCAATACGTCTGGCGAGACCATTCTCGAGGTCGCCATCGACGAGAAGATGCGGACCTCGTACCTCGAGTACTCGATGAGCGTCATCATCAGTCGCGCCTTGCCCGACGTCCGGGATGGTCTGAAACCCGTGCACCGCCGGGTATTGACGGCCATGAATGATCTGAACCTGCAACCGGGACGGCCTTATCGCAAGTCGGCCAAGATCACCGGCGACACCACCGGTAACTACCACCCTCATGGGACGACGGCGGTCTACGACACCCTGGTCCGGATGGCCCAGGATTTCTCACTGCGTTATCCCCAGGTGGACGGCCAGGGCAACTTCGGCTCGGTGGATGGCGACAGTGCCGCCGCCGAACGGTACACCGAGGCCCGCCTGACCAAATTCGCCACCGAGATCATGCGGGACCTGGACAAGGACACCGTGGATTTCGTGCCCAACTACGACGGCTCACGCACGATGCCCTCGGTGATGCCGGCGGTGGTGCCGAATCTTTTGGTCAACGGCGCCGATGGTATCGCCGTGGGTATGGCTACCAAGATCCCCCCCCACAACCTGGGCGAGATCTGCAACGCCCTGATCGCCATACTGGACGACCCGGATCTGGAGCCGAACCAGATGCTCGACTATATCCAGGGTCCCGATTTTCCCACCGGCGGCATCATCCACGGCCGGCGCGGCATCTATGACTATGTGACCACCGGTCGGGGTCGGGTGGTCGTACGAGCCCGCACCGACATCGAAGTGGACAGCAAGGACCGCGCCCAGATCATCATCTCGGAGCTCCCCTACCAGGTGAACAAGGCCTCGTTGATCGAGAAGATCGCCGGTCTGGTTCGCGCCGGCACCATCGAGGGCATCAGCGACCTGCGGGACGAAAGCGATCGCGACGGCATGCGGGTTGTGGTGGTTCTGAAGAAGGACGCCTTCCCTCAGGTCGTGCTGAACAAACTCTATGCCCACACCTTGATGCAGACCACTTTCGGAGTCATCAACCTGGCCCTGGTTGACAACCAACCCCGGGTCATGGACACAAAGACGACGATGGTGGAGTTCCTCAAGTTCCGCGAGGAAGTCATCTTGCGCCGCACTCGTTTCGAGCTGCGCAAGGCCGAGGAGCGGGCCCACATTCTCGAGGGCTACCGCATCGCCCTGGACAACATCGACGAGATCGTCGAGCTGATCAAGAAGAGCGCTTCCCCTGAGGCCGCCCGCGGCCAACTCATGGAGCGCTTCGGCCTGTCCGAGATCCAGGCCCAGGCCATTCTGGATCTGCGCCTGGCTCGGCTCACCGGCCTCGAGCGCCAGAAGATCGAAGATGAATACCGCCAGCTCATCGAGCGCATTGCCGAACTGAAGGCCATCCTCGAAAGCCGCGACCTGGTGCTGAAGATCATCCGGGACGAGATCGAAGAGATTCGTCAGGGCTATGCCGACGAGCGGCGCACGACCATCGTCGAGGACGAGGGCGAGATCGATATCGAGGATCTCATCGCCGACGAGCCCATGGTTGTGACCATCAGTAATCAGGGCTATGCGAAGCGCATCCCCCTGGACACCTACCGGCAGCAGGGCCGCGGCGGCAAGGGCATCACCGCCATGGGCACCAAGGACGAGGACTTTGTAGACAACCTCTTCGTGGCGTCGGCCCACCAGTACCTGCTGGTGTTGACGGAGAAGGGACAGCTCTACTGGCTGAAGGTACACCGCGTACCGTTGGCCGGCCGCGCCAGCAAGGGCAAACCCATCGTCAACCTGATCCAGATCCAGCCCGGCGACAAGATCCACGCCGTGTTGCCGGTCCGGGAGTTCGGCGAGGACCATTTCCTGGCCTTCGCCACCAACCTGGGCATCATCAAGCGGACACCGCTGGTAGATTTCAGCCGGGTCCGCTCCGCGGGCATCCGGGCCATAAACCTGCTGGAGGGTGAGCACTTGGTTTCGGTGCGCGAGACCGACGGCAACAGCGATATCATCATGGCCAGCAGCAGCGGCCTGGCGATCCGTTTCCACGAGTCCGATGCCCGCGCCATGGGCCGCACCGCCCGCGGTGTGCGTGGCCTGGCCCTAGGCACCAAAGAGCAGGCCATCGGCATGATCGTCGTGCGAGAGGGCGAAGACGATGCAGCCCTGCTCTCGGTGACTCAGAATGGTTACGGCAAACAGACGCCCCTGTCCGAGTACCGGATTCAGCGACGGGGCGGCAAGGGCCTGATCACCATCAAGTGCAGCGACCGCAACGGACCGCTCATCGCCATCCGTGATGTGCACCCGGGCGAAGAGCTGATGGTGATCACCCGCCAGGGGATCATGATCCGCATTGCCTTGGACTCGGTCAGCCTGCAGAGTCGCAACACCCAGGGTGTCCGGATCATCAACCTGAAGCAAGGCGACCTGGTCGGCGGCATCGCCAAGATTTCCCAGGAAGCGGTGGCCGGACTGGAGAACGGCGACGAGATCGACGAAGAAACCGGCCCCGATGACGTCGATAGCCTCGATGATGACGGAACCGAAGAGGGGATCGATATCGACGATATCTCGACGGTCGATGACCCAGACGCGGACCTGGAGGAGTGACTTCGCGCCGCTTTCCCGGACCGGTAGTCCGGAACCGCAGCGCTGGAATGGGGGCCCCGAAACGGGCCCTAACCTGCGGCTGGAACTGTTTCGTGAGATTTGGCGTTTCCGGGTTGCTTCCATTTCCCCCTGAACCCTAGAATCAGCTCATGGCCTATAATTTGAAAAACAATATCAATTACCAAGGTCATCAGCCGCCGCAGGGTGGCCGTCTACCTGGATTTTTGTGGACCACTCCGACGGGCCTGTTGATCCTGATGGCGTGGGTGGTCCTGTGGACGACCGGACTGATCGGTGCGGGTCTGGCCCAGGACGAGACCACAGCCGAAGCCCTGGACACCCACGTACTCGAGAGTAATCTGGTGGCCGTCGTCAGCGTCGACGGTGTGCTGGAAATCCGCGAAATCGATTCAGGTGATCTGGTGCTGCGAGGCGAGGCCCCCTCCCTTCAGAATGCCCGCCGCCGCCGTTCCGGCGAGAGCTCCGTCTTCACGGCCCGCTCGCTGGAGGGCGCCGCCGGAGGTTTGCGCGGCTTCTCTTCCGGCGCCGACGACGACGGAGACGGCCTGGTTGACGAGGACCGCCTGGATGGCCGTGACAACGACGGGGACGGCCGAATAGACGAGGACTATGCGGCGATCAGTGATGCCATGTCGGTGATCAACCGCACCCAGGCAGGCAGAACGACACACCTGGAACACTATCGCTGGGATTACAGCCACCTGACGTCGGCCCTGTTCCTTTCGGCGGCCTTGGATGCCAGCGGCTATGACGAGACCAAGGCGTACACCCTCGAGGCCCCGAGCGGGTACTGGGAAGAAGCCGAGGTATTCAGTCGATCCCATTCCATCGCTGGGCGCGGGCACGAAGCCGCGGGCCATGCCTTCGTGGCCCAGGTGCCTTTGACCGGTCATCCGGGCATTCCCGCCCGGGCTGGAGTCACCTACGGCGGGAAGAGGACCAAGGTTTGGCTGGGCGTTCTGGACCTGAACTCCGAGGCGACCGCTCGCAATGGCCTCATTGTTATCGACGGTTCGAGCCTGGCGATTCCTTTTGGCGACGAATCCCGGGACCTCGTGGTCTGTGTGTCCGAGAGCTGGCTTCAATTGAATCGGCTGCTTTGCCAGGCCCGGCGAGTTCACGCCGGTGTCACTGACCCGATCGACGGACGCCACGCCCCCTGGATCGTCAGCCCCTTGTGTTCCGGATGCCGACTCGCCGCGTCCCCGGAATTCACCTGGACCCTGGATTCCGCGGGCGACCTGCACATCACTGCCACCATCAACTCCGGTCAATCCGGCCTACTGGACCCGGACCTGTTTCAGCTGGATGGCCAGCCCCTGGGCTCGCCTGCTATGATCGTCTGGCGCCCGGCTAACAGCGACGCGGTGAACCTGGACTGGAGCGCAATGACCCAGGGACTGCTTCACCAACAACCGGGTCAATTGACCGACCCCTATGGCGAGGCCGACTCCCTGCGCGGTCACGGCGCCACCGGCGAATTGGAGTTTCGATTTGCTGGAATCGACGCCGAGTTGGCTGGACTGCTGGCGGGCAAGGACGAGGGTCTGGTCCTGACAGAGAAGGAGCTCCGAGGGCGCTGGTTGGATGGTCGCCCGCTGAAAGAGTCGGCTGTCCCTGTTCAGACGGAAACGACATCTTCAACGGAGAACTGGAATCAGGGTACGCTCCTCGACAGCGCCGCCGCAGAGGCCGGCGCGGACAACAGTGGCGCGGTCTCTTTCGAGTCGGAAAAACATCGCCCCTCTCTGTCCCCTGCCCTGCTGGAGGGCTGGCCGAACCCGTTCCGGGATATTATCCAGCTCAGATTCCGGGTGCCCCTGACCATGGAAGAGGCTTTTGTCTGGGAGGACGAGGATGATCGTCCCGCAGGGTTGGACCTACAAAGTGCCGTCCCTTGGCGCAGTGGAGATCCCAGTGTTTCAGTCAAGATATACAGCGTCAACGGACAGGAACTCATGACGTTGCACCAGGGAGCCCAGGGATCAGGCGAGTACACGGTTCAATGGAACGGTACCAACGCTTTCGGCCGACACGTGGCGTCCGGGACCTACTTTTGCAAGCTCCAGATGGACGAATGGAGCGTCACCCGACGCATCGTTTTCCTGCGCTAATTCGATTATTTTAAGACCCCCAGAAGGCCCTTTTCCGGGTTTTTCCCCATAATTCTCCCTCTATTTCACTTTTTTCCGGCTATTGGATTCCGTTGATGGCGATATCGGGAGAAAAAAATGTTAAAAATCTTTGTTTTTTGATGGACAAGCCCTAAAGGGTCATCGTATTATATATCACGTCCAGAGAGGAAATTTTTGTTTTCGTACACCTTTGCGCTGCCCAAGGTAAATACACTTGGGGGGTATTTAACGTGGAAGAACGGCTAGAAGCACTACAGGAACCATGGACCAGCTTTGTGATAGAGTTTCCGACCTATCCGAAGCAACTGATCCATGGCAGGGAGGAGAGTCAACGGATTCTCTTCCTGTGTCCGCAAGCTGAAGCCAACCCGACCGAGCTGTGTCTGGCGTTGTTCGGCTCCCAGATCCTGATGCATCGATTGCAGCAGGGGGAATCGACCGATGCTTTGACCACGACGGGGTTCGTTTTCGTCTATTCGGCCGAGACTCCCAATGCGCTGCGGAGCGTCTTGGGCCGATACCAGACAATCACGAATGCCCCGGTTCTGGTTGCCCAGAAATCGAACGTGGTCAAGACGGCACACTTCGTCACCGAGTTCCTGAATCGGGTGACCGCCCCGGCGTTCAGCCAGGGCCAGGTTTTCGGAGATCAGGCCGACAGTGGCATGGGCGGGGCCCAAATGGACCCGACCATGAAGCCCAATGCCGGCGACAGCGATCTCTGGAACGAGAGTCTGCCCGAGATCATACTCGTGGACGAGGAAGGCAACACGGTGCACGCGTCCCATAATCTGCAGGATTATCGGGCCGAGTACGCCTGTCGGTATGTGTTGGCCCATTTCAACGAGAATATCAATCGGGACAAGATGGCCGAAATGGTCAATCTTTCTCCCGGCTATTTCTCGAACCTGTTCCGCTCCGAGGTCGGTATGAGCTTCAGCGACTACCTGATCCAGGTGCGGATCGAGAATGCCAAGGGGCTGTTGCGCCGTTTCGACCTTTCGGTCGAGGCGATCAGCAAGAAGTGCGGCTTCAACAGCCTGGCTCACTTCTCGCGGACCTTCAAGGATCGGTGCGGCCTGTCGCCGCTCAAGTTCCGAAAAAGTCCGCACGTCGTGAACTGATCTCGGGATTCGATCCCGATAAAAGGCCCTTCCTTCCCGGGAAGGGCCTTTTTCTACGCTGCAACAGGGCTTAGATTGGGTCCCATGTCACTTGTATCGCTGAACAACGCCCACTTCGACTATGGTCGCGAAAAGATCCTGAGAGGGGTCAATGTCGCGTTGCACCCGGGGGTGAAGGTCGCCCTGGTGGGGGCCAACGGCGCCGGAAAGACGACCCTGCTGGCGGCACTCTCGGGCGACATAGAATTGCCTGCGGGCATGCGCCAAATCAGCGGTTCGACACGAATTCGCCTGCTTCGCCAGGAAACGTCGCTGGATCCGGGAATCGGTGCCGGCGCCCATCTGCTGGAGGCGGTGGCCGAGGCGGCTTTCCACCGCGAGCTGAAACTGGAGCGCGAGCTGGAACGCCTGGCCGCCGAGATGGAGCGCGCGCCCACCGAGACCCAGGCGGCAATGGTCCGGGAGCAGGGACGCCTGCAAATGGAGTACGAACGCCTCGACGGCTACTCCGTTCAGTCTCGTCTGGAAACCGCATTGCGCGGAGTCGGGCTGTTGCCCGAAACCTGGGGTCGCCCCGTAGACCGGCTCTCGGGAGGCGAGCGCCGCCGAGCGGCTCTGGCGGCGGTGTTGCTCAGCGGAGACGACCTGTTGCTGCTGGATGAGCCCACCAACCACCTGGACCTGGAATCCTGCGAGTGGCTGGAGGGATTCTTGGACCAGTTTCCCGGTGCGGCGATCATCGTTTCCCACGACCGCCACTTTCTGGACCGGGTCGCCACGCGCACCTTGCACCTGGACCGGGGCAAGGTCATCAACTACAGCGGCAATTACTCGTTTTTCGATGAACAGAGTCGCCTGCGCTTTCAGCAGGATCTCTCGGCTTGGCAGCGGCAACAAACGCGTATCCGCCAGACCGAAGAGTACATTCGCCGCAACATCGAGGGACAGAAGACACGCCAGGCCCAGGCCCGGCGCAAGCAGATGGCCAAGGAGGAAAAGCTCGAGCGACCCACCGCCGAGCCGGGCCTCTTTCGGTTTCACCTGCAACCGGTGCGCTCCAGCGGTGGAACCGTGCTGCAGACCGAAGGGTTGACCAAGGGATTCGAGACAAAGCCCTTGATCCGGGATCTGGATCTGCACATTTCCCGTTCCGAACGCGTCGGCATCATCGGCCCCAACGGCTGCGGTAAGTCCACGCTGCTCAAATTGCTGGCCGGACGCCTGATTCCCGACGCCGGCAAGGTGGTACCTGGACACAATGTGGATCTGGGATTCTATGACCAGGAGCTGTCCGGCGTTTCGGACCACAACACGGTCATCAACGAAATCGCCACCGTTGAACCCACCGCCACTCTCGGTGAACTGAGATCATTCCTGGCGGCATTCGGATTTGGTGAAGATCTTTTTGATCGCCCGGTGGGCCAGCTTTCCGGCGGTGAGCGGGGCCGACTCTCGTTGCTGCGCTTGATCAAGGAAGGCCACAACACCCTGTTGTTGGACGAGCCCACCAACCATCTGGACATTCGCAGCCGTGAGTCCCTTGAGGCTGCTCTGGCCGAATACACCGGCACCCTGGTCGTCGTGTCTCACGACAGGCGATTCCTGGACAAGATCGTGGACCGGCTGGTGATCTTTCCCGCCGTCGAAGCGGATCCTGAAAGCGCCGCTTCGACGGTACAAGACTATGCCGGCAACTATGCCGAGTATGTACGCGACCGGAATCAACATCGGGCCCAGGTCGCCGCGCAGGCGACGGAAACCGGTAGCCGAACCACCGGCAGCCCTGATTCCGCGACGAACGAGATCGCGACGCCGATACCGGGACCTTCGGGTAGAACACTTTTAAGCAAGAACGAACAGAACCGGCGGCGGCAATGGATTGCAGAGGTTGAAGAGAAGATCATCGAGCTGGAGACCGAAAAGGACGACGCTTTGGCCGAGATGGGAGCACCTGACCTGGACAACCAGCGCCGGGTGGACCTGGCCCGACGTTGCGCCGAGATCGAGACCGAGCTGAGCGACCAAATGGGTCGCTGGGAGCAATGGAGCCTGGAAATCGAGGAAGGGGTCTGAGTCGACGGCCATCGACCGTCGCGTGAATCATGGGAACCCGACACGACGAAGCCATGGGATTCTCCACCGAGACCCCCCGCGAACGCGTCATCATAGTGGGCGTGCACCTGCCTGATGCCTGGGCCGGCGGCATGGGCGGCGAGGCCGACCTGCCCGAACTGGCCCGCCTGGTCGATACCGCCGGTGGCGACGTGGTCGGCGAGCTGGACCAACGGCGCCACCGCCCGGCTCCGCGGACGTTCCTGGGTAGCGGCAAGATGGAAGAACTGCAGGAGCTGGTCGAAGAAACCGAGGCGACTCTGGTCGTCTTCGACAACGATCTGTCACCGGCCCAGGGGCGTAACCTGGAAAAAGTTCTGGAGATCAACGTTCTGGATCGCACCGAACTCATCCTGGATATCTTCGCCAATCATGCCAGCACCCGGCAAGCCCGCCTGCAGGTGGAACTGGCCCAGCTCCAGTATCTGCTGCCGCGATTGACGCGCCTGTGGTCCCACCTCGAACGCCAGGCGGGCGGTATCGGCACCCGGGGCCCCGGCGAGACCCAGCTGGAAACGGATCGCCGTCTGCTGAACCGCCGCATCGCCGTATTGAACAAGGCGCTGAAGGATATCGAGACCCATCGGCAAACCCAGGTCCGTTCCCGGGACGGATTGTACAAGGCGGCCCTGGTGGGCTATACCAATGCCGGCAAGTCGACACTGATGAACGGCATCACCGGCGCCGATGTCTATGTCCAGGACCAGCTCTTCGCGACCCTGGATGCGACCACCCGCCGGGTCGATGCGGACGAGCGTCGCCGCTTCCTGTTGACCGACACCGTCGGCTTCATACGCCGGTTGCCTCACCACCTGGTGGAGAGCTTCAAGGCAACACTGCAAGAAGTTCGCGAGGCCGACCTGATGGTCCACGTGGTGGAGGCCAGCAGCGAGGACCCGGACCACCAGGTCGAGTCCGTGAACAAGGTTCTCAGGGAGATCGTCCC
>Ga0070728_10002070_pt1 | contig 26478 bp, 20 predicted proteins | sample tdDd471_FD_66723 | JGI IMG/M metagenome (GOLD analysis project Ga0070728, IMG submission 66723) | Marine sediment microbial communities from the Atlantic coast under amendment with organic carbon and nitrate - tdDd47.1 | ecosystem: Environmental > Aquatic > Marine > Coastal > Sediment | place...
CCGCCGCCGTTACCGCCGCCGTTACCGCCGCCGTTACCGCCGCTATTACCACCGCCTTTGCCACTGCTTTTGCCGTTGTTCTCTTTACCGCTCTTATTCCCACCGGCATTGCTGCTGTTACCTCTACTCTTCCCCTGTTTTGAATGGCCGATATCTGATTGTCGGCTGACTCCATGTCCTGTGGCATAACCAGTTTTGGTGTTGCGAGCAGTTGCTTCCGCTATTTCCTGGTGAGAGAAACTTTTATGGTTTTTTGCATGGCCTAGACCAAGTGTCGAGGGATGAACTCCAAGATCGTGAGCAATCTCCCCCCAGCCCATGCCGGATGCGCGCTTGTCCGCAATAGCAGCCTCAAATTCACCTGTGGCTTTACTTAATTCAGCACTAAGCGTTGCTTCAAGTTCTGGAACCTTGTCGAATTCTTCTGCATCAATAGCTTCCTTTAAATCGCTATACGCCTGCTCAACCTCTTCATTACTGAGTGCGGCCTTATCTGCAAGTTGCGATGCATGAGCAGCCTGGGCTGGATTTGAATAGTTGCTCTCTATATCTTCATTATCCCCCTCGGCAGCAAGTACCTGTACGGTTGGCAATACTGTCAATGCAAATATTACCAGCAAAAATTGAAGATGCCCTGTTAAAAACCTGCCTGGCTGCTTTACTTTTCTCATATTGATTTTCTCCTGTTGTCACCGTTTTTTGGTTTTGAAAAGATTAAAATACTTTGTGATAATTCTTGTTTATCGCCATTTTCAGAAGATACGGTTTCTGCTGTATCAAACCAACTGACCATTATCGGGGCCGCATATTCGGGACTAATGTGATCACGAAGTAGGTTTCGTAGATTGAGAGCAGTCTCTCTAGCTTCTTCTTTTCTTTCTTTATTAAAGACAACGAGTTGAATTTCCTCGTCGGGCGTTCGTTTGACAGCATGGGCAAGGAGTTCCAGCTCGTTTTTCTGGGCAATCGAACCAGGCAGGAGAAGATCGGAAACATTCAAGATGAGGTGATGAATACCAATTCTGAAGATGCGGTAGGTGTAATCACCAAGTTGATGCAGGTGATCTACAGCACGGTATGCCCACTTGCCTGTTCTATGAAAAACCAGGTACTCTCTAAATAACTGCTGCTGCATAGATTTATTGTCGAGCCTCTGGTGTGCAAGTGCAGAGTTGTAGAGTGCTTCCGGGTTATGTTGATCATTTTGCAATACACGTTGAAAATATTGCAGTGCATCACTGTAGTTACCGCTTTCAAGATAACTGTTTCCAAGGTAGAGCAATGATGGTACGAAATCGGGATGATTCTGTACCGTCTGTAGATAGCTCTGTCTTTCAAGTTCTTTATTGCCCACGGTCCAGTAAGCGATGCCCTGCCAATGAACATATTCGGCACTCTTCGGTTCCAGCTCAACTGCTTTGCGAAGAAAAACGAGAGCAGCCTCCCGCCGATCCCCGGCTAGCAGCCCTCTGCCGATAAGATAGTTCGCTTTGGCATTATCCGCGAAAGAATGAATTCCGTCAGATTGTTGATTCCTCACTTCAGGGTTGTGACGCTCAACCAGGATGCCACTCCAGAAAGCCATAGAGCCAATTGCAACTATTGACACAAATCCAGCAATCGAAAACCGGAAGGAATACTGCTGAAAAAGCCAGCTCATAATTCTTTGGCACAGATTGGCTTTGGGCTCGCAGACACGCTTCATGATTTTCTGTTTCAGCCATACCGGCGCATCCTGATCCCTGGTCTGGCGGAGCAACTCTTCTATTTGATTGTCATCTAGTTGCTTTTTAATCATGGCACTCAATCTTGTTTGTCCAAAAGAATATTTCGAAGCTGGGCAAGTCCTCGTTTGATTCTCATTTTCACGGCACTTTTTGAGAGGCTGAATGAGCTGGCAACATCATTAACAGGATATCCATGGCGATAGCGGAGTATCAGGATTTCCCGAGTTTGAGTGGAAAGCTCCATCAGGGCATATTGTACTTGTTCAAGCTCCTGGCGAGTTTCGATGCCGGTATTCTCATCCTCATTATGCTGTTTTTCAGCTGCCTCATGCTGAAGAATATGTGTCTTTGCCTTTTGCCTGATATTTTTCCGGTTCCAATCTTTGGCAAGATTGACAGCCAAGCTATACATCCAGGGGAAAAAAACTTTATTGGTGCGAAACGACCATAACCTTTCATATGTACGTAAAAATGCGTCCTGGGTCAGATCCGCCGCCTCATCCCTGTTCTGTGCATATCTTAGCATCAGGTTGTATATTGGTCGCTGATATCGGTCTACCAGCTCACCAAAAAGCTGCTTTTCGCCGGCCAGAACCTTTTTTACAATTTCTTCGTCTGAGTAATTCATTAATCCTGGAGCGTAAACAAACACCGCAGCAAATTACGGCTATACTGATAGATACGTTCGTAAAAGAAAAAGGTCACTTTTTATGGAAATTTTTCTTAATCCTTAAAATCAGACAGGAAGAATTGGACAGATTCCTTGATGCGCAGGGTCTTTTTCAAGACAACTCGTTTTTCTGTGGTACCAAACCAGCTCACCCGTATACGTTTGTTTGTTTCAAGATCAGGAAAACGTTCTGTCAGATAGTTACGAATGCTGATAGCCCGTTTCTTGGCGAGATTGCGATTGTTTAAAGAGTAAACGATTATCTGTAGCGTACCTTTAGGCATGTTTGCTACTGTCTCCCCCAGAAGATCAAGCGAAGGGAAAGAAGTTTCAGACAATACTCCTGAAGATGGAAGAAAAGAAATCTCCGCAAGGGTTACCGTGCGATATCCCAGCGTGTAATTGCGATAAGTAAAATCGTTAAGCCTGTTGAGGCGATCTGTGGCAAGACGTGAAAAACTTCCGGACGGATAAGTGTTAAGATAGTCCAGCAAGGCCAATTTCTCTTCTTTAGTCCGGCCCAACTTCCTCAGTGCAACAGCTCTGTTATATAAAGCCTGAGGGTTCTCATAAGACAAATCTAGAGCCATTCGGTAATATTTTAGGGCCTCCTTGTATTTTTTAGCCCACAGACGATTGTTACCCAAGTATGTAAGTGCCTGGATATTATTTGGTTCAATATCCAATGCCTTTTGGTAGCTTTTCCTCTCTGAAGTTCTCTGTCCGGATTCACCATATGCAACTCCAAGCCAGAAATAATATTCACTTTTATCTTGCTTAAGAACAGTTGCCTGCTTCAGGTAGGGTAACGCTATTTTTTCTTCATTTTCTGCCAGGAGAAAACGGCCATAATAGTATTGGGCTTCCGGACTTTCTGGATCGGTTAGGGCTGCCTGTTCAAAGGTGTCACGGCCTTGCTTGAAATCTTGTTGGTACAGATAGTATTCACCCTGCATATTATATTTGAGACTGCTGCTTAAATCCTGGAGGCTGCTGCCTAAATCTTCAAAAGAAGCACAACCACTTAGGTAAAAGGCCATGAAAAATATCAATAATAACGATTTGCTCATCTAATCCACTTCTCCTGCTATATGGGTTTTCTGATTGTAAGGAGCTTCCTCAATTCATCAGTTTGTATAATCGAGTGATCACTTCTCTCATGGTAGCTGTGCAGACAGCAAAAAGCAAATTTCCCTCATTAAGTTACGTATTGAAGGGAGAGATTTAGGCAACATGCAGGCTTATTTTTGTACCGCATGGAATCGCGATAACTGAGTGGCGTTAGGAAATAATGTTCGGCAAATCTTTTCTTTGTTCGTTGAAAAAAAACCATACACCTTTAGGAAAACTATCAAGCCGGACTGGATGCTCCACTGCCTTTAAGGTCAACCGGCTTGGCTGGATTTCGTCTAAAAAAAACTTCCAAAGAATCTTGATGTGATGGAAACACCTTGTATTCAGATATGGCCCGATAATAGCAGAGTAATACGTTACCCCCCTGTAAGATTCCTCTTTAACTTTATGACCTATACCGGGCCTATCAAGTCAATCAGGGCAGGGAAGCCATAGAGAAAAATTACAGAACCAGCATCACGTTGGTTTAGGATGATCTCGTCTCGTTTTTTGATACTTGCTGCAGTGCAGCAGCAGCCTCTCCATCAATGGTTCGAAGATGTAAATCCGACTGAGGAAATGGAATTTCAATACCGGCCTCATGAAATTGATTATCTATGTCGAGGTTCAAATCACTGAGCACGGTCAGTTTATCATTAAAATCTGAAATCCAGACTCTCAGCTCAAAGTCTAATGAGCTGTTTCCAAATGCAAGGAACAAAGCTTTTGCGGGTGGTTGAGTGAGTACTGAAGGGTTCCTTTCGGCACACGAGAGAAGTATCTTCAAAACACTCTCTAGATCTGTGCCATAGGCAACTCCTACCGGGACTTTTACGCGGACACTTTTGTTGGCGAGGGTCCAGTTGGTTACAGGAAGGGTAATCAATTCAGCGTTTGGGATGACTATCTCGGCGTTGTCAAAGGTCTGAACAGTGGTAGCCCTCAAGCCAAGAGACATTACTTCGCCCATGTCCTGACCGACGACGATTATATCACCAACTTTTACCGGGCGCTCAAACAAGAGGATCAGGCCGCTAACAAAATTGTTAACAATTTCCTTCAAACCGAAACCAATACCAACACCTAGAGCACCACCTATAATTGCAATATCACCAAATTTGAATCCAATGAGTTTCATTAAAATTAAAAAACCAATTGAAATTATGGCGTAGTGTACAAGTCTTGTAATAGATTCCTGTACACCTCGTTCAACCCGGTAGCGAGGCAGTACTTCCTGAATGAGAAATGCATTTAGCCCTCGAGAAACCAAAAAAGTGGCATAGAGTGCAAAAACAACAAGTAAAACAGACCCGGGTGTTATAATGCGTGATAAAACTATAACCTGCAAAGAGACTAAGGCAGAAAGAGCAGCACCAAGTGTTGGAAATACCCAGAGTGATTTAAGGGTTGCTAAAAACCATATAATGGTGTGTGCCAGAATCAGTACAGGTGCAATTTCGAGGACAATGTTTGGCGCATTTTGTTGAATGATTTTAAAAGGCAGATTAAGCAAGATCAGTTCAATCAAACCGGACATCATTTTTTGCATCAGCCACACTACAAGTGTGAGAACTAATGTGAGCAGTACGGTGTAGAAAACTAAAATAGCAACGAGCTCATAACCAGTTATTCCCAACAAAATGACTGAAAGTGAAAAAATTAATAATGATAACTCGATGGCGACCTTTTTTCGTTTTGACTGTATATCCTTTCCTTTAGTAAATAGCCGAAAGCAATATGTGATACACAAAAGGGAAAATCCCAGGACGAAAAGGTGAACAAGTGGCGGAGGTAATGAAACTGCGTTGAGAAACATAATTGCAGACAGACAAAAAGCCAAAAAATATGTGATCGTTCGATAAACCGGAGTTTTAATAAATATATGTCCAGCAAGAAATACTGCTGCAACTATCATTGGAATCTTTAGAAAAATGGCCCAGTTCGGCGGCAGGGCAATATCGGCAGATAGTGCTTCAACGAACACAAATGTGGTACTGACAATAAAAACCGCAGTAGACAATGGTCTACCGGTAAACGGATACCACCGACTTGATGCTTTCACAAGTGTCCTGCTCAACCAGGTAAATAAAGCGACAATTCCAGTGACAGCCACGAATGTCAGGATACCAATAAAATTATCTCGTAGATATGCTTTCTGATAGGTAAAAAATAATCGAATATTTTCCCAGATTTGTTGCAGGAGTTCTTGATTGAAACGGCTATAAAACCCTGCTGAAAGCATAGAGGCTGAGGCCTGCTGAAAATTCAATTCATTCATGTCCCGCACTATATCCTTTACCGTGTCATTGAGCGCGTAGGTCCGGGTATGAATCTCTCCTAATTTTTTACCAGCCAGTAAATTTGGGTGAATTTGTTCTTCAATGAGTTTTTGAGCCACGTTAATTGACTTTGCCAGGGTATCAAAGGCAGGGAGAGAATCAGTCAGGTTGGGGTGTGTTTTCGTTTGTATTATGATTTTCTGTAATGTTTCTTCTTTTATTATCCATTCCTTAGAAAAAATCTCCAGAGAGTGGACATTTGATTTGATTGTTTTGTTGAGCTTGTTAATTCGGGCACTAACTTTTGTCAGTTTTGTATCCAACGCTGAAATTTCGTGAAAGCTGAGATTGGTGTTGGAGGTGGCCATCGTCGTTTCCCATTCCAGGTCTCCAAGCTCACTATTAAGCTTCGGTATTTGTGCTGATATGCTGGTTGTATCAGTCAGGTCTCCAATCTGGTTCCGCAGGTCAATTAACGCTTCCGGTAAAGTGTTAGTCAGGTTGAAAATTTCGATCAGTGACAGATCCTGGTTATCAGTCTCTAGATTATCTGTTTTTTCCGGTTCGTCGGCGGCATAACCTGTACTAAATATAAAGATCAGCAGAAAAAAGAGGATAAATTTACCAAAAGAAACATTCATTTCTGCTCTCCTTGTTTTACCTTAATTTTTAATTTAAAACCTGTAACCACTTCTTACACCTGAAATAGAGGTTAGCTCTTATCTTAAAAAACGAATTTTAACCCCGAGCGTGGGACCGCTGAAGCTCAGGTCTTTTATAGTGTCGCCGTCGTCAGTCTCCCACGCAGGAAGCCTCTCAGGATGAGCCAATTGACGTAGCTAGTCGACTTGGCGATGAAGTAGGTTTCAGCCCCGACTTCGGCCTTCATTCCACCGACCGGAGGATCGAGCTCACCATCGTAATCCGGGGAAAGGTTCAGGTACTTTCCTCCCTTTCCCCTGGTTGGGTCCGGGGGCGCCCATGTCGACGACGAAGCGAAAGAAGACGTCATCAACGGTCCCAGGCCCGCAGCTGGCTGCCCTTCGAAGAACTTCAGCGTCCCAATCCGCATTTCGACCTTATCCGGCGTCAGGATGTTTTCCGGTATCTTGTTGTTGAAACCGGGTGTCTTTTGCGCAAGACCTGTCATGCTAACACTCAGTAACAGGATACTCGACAAAATCGGCATACCGATTTTTAAAGATAATTTCATTATTTCCCCCTGATTGAATTAGTTTCAGTTTTTTCAAAGCATGTTCTTCCTCGTTTTTCAAAGCAGACCTGCTGGTCAAAGTAGCTGGATTTTTTCTATTTCTCCTTCTTTCAGCACATCTAATCTGGCTGGCCAAAAGAAAGGGCAACTACTCCTTTCATAGCAACTATTTCCCAGGCCTATTTGAAGGCATATACTGGACCATCGTGCACGATTTACCCACCTTGCGATACTATGCCAATACGGAAGGAAAAGGCAAGGTGAAGGTCGTTGGTAAAATGGTCAATAAACAGGACTATGCATTTCTCTACCCGGAAAGCAGCAGGCTCAATGAGCCTGTCGATAGAGCGTTGCTTAAACTTATTGAAAAAGGGACGGTCACCGCTATTCACAAAAAATGGTTTGGTGAGCCGGGGGATGGATGATGTATATCATCCCAATGGTAATCGTGAGAATGATTGAGGCAAGCAGGATTTATAGGGCACGCACCCATTGCGGGTCCTTGTGGAGCATGTGGTCAGCAGTTTTTAAAATCATTGCTCCTGCTTAATTTACACATTTACTGATTTCCATGGAGCAGATATTTATTATATTTCCAAATGGTTTTAGGCAGAAGGAATTTTTTTCAACGGTGAGGTGTTGCATGTCATGACGATACCCAATTCAATTTACAGTGCACGTGCCCATGTCGCTATGGCACGAATATCTTGCGGCGTTGTACGGCAACAGCCGCCAATCAACCGTGCGCCCTGTTCGAACCAGTTTCGGGCGCTTTCCCCATAGGGTAAAGCTTCTGCCTTTTCGTTCCACATTTTTACCTGAGGATCATATTTCTCCCCGGAATTAGGATAGACCACGATCGGTTTATCAGTACTTTTCTGGATTTCTGTAATCAACGAAGCAACATGTTCTGGAGCCGTGCAGTTTATGCCGATAGCCGCCACCTGTTCATGATCATTAAGCCACCTGGCACATTCTTTTATTTTTTCGCCGCTATTTATATGCAGACCGTCCTTGGCGCTGAAGCTGAGCCAACAATAGGTTTCTGGATTTTCCTTGAGGAGTTCGATAAGCACCTTGGCCTCAACCAGGCACGGGATAGTTTCACAGGCAAGAATATCTGGCTTCGCATCAATAAGGGTTTGCAAGCGCTTGCGGTGGAAAGTGCATAGCTCTGCCTCACTGAGTGAGTAGTCCCCCCTGTACTCTGACCCATCAGCCAGATACGCACCATATGGGCCAACGGATGCGGCCACCATAGGTTTAGGGCGGTGAGTACGAATGGCTGAATTTGACCAGAACTCATCCCGTGCCGCAATCGCAAGAGAAATCGACAATTGTATGAGTTCGCCGGCCTGCTGTTCGTTGAGGCCACGTTTCATAAAGCCTTCATAGGTCGCCTGATAACTGGCCGTAATAACACAGTCTGCCCCAGCCTCAAAGTAGTCGGTATGTACAGCACCGATCACTTTCGGGTTTTCCATAAGGATTTTGGCGGACCATAAGGGGTCGTTGAGATCGCAACCGCGCCGTTCCAGTTCTGTCGAGAACGCGCCATCCAAAATCATAAGTGGAAAGCTGTTCAAGATTTTTTTAACAGGATTCATGCTTTGCCCTAATTTTCACTAATTTTACAGTTAAACCCTAGCCATAAAAACAAATAGGAAATCGTTTTTTCTGGTCATCTAGCTGTACTAATACCTTGGTTTGATTCGTTGTCCACCAGATTCAGTCCTGCCTTGGTAATCAAAGAGTGTTCTCCTTCAAGGTCGCTGACTACAATACCCATTTCATGCATTATTTTAAGAAGATGGCAGGTCTCCTTTACGCTCATTTTAAGCTTATCCGCGATCAATTCTGAATGAACCACCTGTGGCTGTGAATTACTCAGATTTTCAAGCAAGACTTCAAGGACCTGTTGTTTTTTTTCGAGTATTGACATGGTTATCCTGACATGTTGAAGAAACGTTAAAGGAACATAAAAAATTTATATTATTATAATGCCTTATGTAAAGATGCTGGGAAGTCATTGTTGAGCTTTTTAAGATAATTCTCCCAGTTATTGCCAAATCGGTAAAAGGCCATGGAGGCAAGCTTCTTGGCTACAATGGCATCACGGTATGCTTGTAATTCGGGAGAATTAAAAATAGCCATGATAGCATCCCGGCCAAGTTTGCTGATCAGCACTGACGGGATGTAATGCTCCATGACACGCCATACCAGTTCTGCATCTGCCAGGATTTCGTCGAGCCGCTCAATAAGGTTGTCCTGCATGGTAAAGATCAGTTCACTGGTCTGCTCAGAAAGATCAAAGAGAGGTATTGATGGATCTGCATCATAAATTTTTAGCAGCAGTTCCGTCTCAAGCTTCGCGTAATGGTCTACGAGATGGATGATATCTTTAATCAGTTCACCTCTGGTCTCTGGATCGTTTAAAAGTTCTTCTTCATAGCGATCCTGAAACAGAAAGCCGGTGAGCACTTCAGCAATAGAACTGCTAAAAACGCCGCCCTTATTAGCTGTGGAATCTTTGATGTGTTTTATCTCGGTATCGGTTGCAATATGGCGCCTGGCAACATCATCAAAAAAGACATTTGCACCTTCGACAATGAACCTCAATTCCTGGAAATTTTCTAGAAACTGTCTGACATTTCCCTGGTTGATAGTATCCTTGAATCCTCCGCAGGGGATAAACGCCTCAATATTCGCCTGGCTGATATACTTCCTGTTATTTGTGTTCGCCAAAAAGGTTCGGTGAAAAAGGGCGCCATCTTCTATAACTGTGCCATCGGGCAAGGTTATGTCTTTCGCTGAGAGGGGGACCATAAACCCATCTTTACTCAGTTTATTTAAAGGAAAACTCAGAGAATTTTGCCGGGGTGAAGAGTTTCTTTTGAAGGCAATCTTCATCAATTCTTTCTTGTCGAGTCCAGCGGGATCAAAAAGAATTGAACCCCCATCGATGACCAGACAGATATTACCTTTATAACACTGAATCTCATTGGCTCCGAGATCACCATCCGGCCCGCCGGTGATCATGAGGTTCAGTTTCTCTTCTTTTGCACCATAATGAGAGATGAGGGCTCGGAATGCACTCATCACACAGGTAGTTGTCATGCCGCTCGATTCTATATGGCCACCGACCCTGTCGTAGATCTCATCCATATCATCGCTAATAAGGACAGAGCTGCCATTAATTTGCAGGTCAACACCTTCCGAGCCGCGGTCATTGAGGCCAAAGAGTTCTCCGGAATCGAGCATTCCGTATGTATCGTGGGGGATGCCGAAACTTTTACCGGTGGTGATAGTTCGCCAGTGTTTATAACCACGTTCTTTGGCACGTAAAGCAACGGCGTCCATGAGCGGTGCGGTGCCTTCGTCCGGACCGAAAAAGAGCAGTTCGGGTTTTCCGTAATAATCGATAATAGAGTCATCAAGAAGCATGAGATCCATCATTCCCTCGGTATAGTCTGAGAGTGCTTCTTTGGAATAACAGGCATATTGCGGATGGGGAACAACCACCCCTTTAGAGCCACTCTCGCAGATGTCCTTATGCTTGAGCCTCTGGGCTTTTGGTCCGAGAGCGTAATTGAGCAGGACTGCATTGTCGAGTTCGGCCTCATGGTTGGCTCTCGAAACCCGCAGCAATCGCAGGCCTCCCCTGGCGATATCATCTGCACGCAGATGTGTTCCACAGGCGTAGTGTCCGTTTACATAAAAAATGCCATAAACATTTTGGCTGAACACCAGTGGATCGAGAATAGAGCTGTCAAAACGGAAGGAAAACGAGCGTTTTATATCTTTGTAAAAATTGGTCTTCAGGGTGGTGGTGATAATCTTAAACAGAAATTTAAAAATGTCGTAGCCCAGGCTGCAGTCAATAAAGCGTGAAGAGATAATTTTATCAAAATCCAGCCATTTCTTCTCCTCCTGTCCCGGGGTGATTTTTATCAATGATTTCGGGTCAAATTTCTTTTCAAAAATCTCAAATAAAAACTTAAAAAGATCGCTGTTCTTAACGGCAATCTCTTCGATTAATGCTGCCCCATAGATCGATTTATTTGAATTCTGCAAACGCTTGGCAAATGCATCCTGGTGGTTCTTGTTCTTTAGGCTTTCGAGAATCTCTCGATCGGTGGCGTTGTCACTCTCTTTAAAAATAAACATATGGGCAAAGTCGATACCATTGCCGGTAAAGAGCATCTCACTAAAGGTGAGGTCTCCCTGCACATACAAATCTGTTGCCTTGTTTATTGAAAATGCCAGAAAAGAGCGAAAGTCAGCCAGCAGTGCGTCTTCCTGTTTACGAGTGAGTTCTCCCTGAATATAGAGTGCGCAAACAGAAGAAGGGGTGGAGGAATTTACGAGATAGGGTTCCCAATATGCTCGTAACAGGGTCAGGCCGTGATCTTTAAGCAACTGTCGTAATAGGGCTATCTGTGGTTGCTCAAAATCACTGTTGAACATCAATCGCGTTTCGCCGGTTTCCGGCAGATTGAAAATTTCAATAAGTGGAGCGACCGATGCATCAGATTTGAGCAGAAATTTCTCATACCGTTTCCTGGTTGGTTCCGGCATCTCTTCGTAATTGCCTGTGAGAGAAAAGAGATATCTTGAGGGTCCGAACTCGTTGCGTGTAAAGTCAGCAACTGTTTCCGGGTGGATGATGTAAGTATAGTAGTTACTCGCAGGGCTGTAATAATAATCCCTCCGGTGTCCGGAAATATCCTTTGCCAGCACGGCTTCCATATTGTCGCGGGTTTCTTCCGTGGCTATCCTGACCCAATGCACATTATTTCCCTGGGTGAGGTCAAAGTCGATATGGGCGACCCGGTCGTAAAGAACGACTTTACCGTCAATTATCTGAATGCTGGTTGCAATCGATTGCAGAAGATTAACCAGTGAATCTTTCTGGATGTGCTGGAAAAAATATTGGGGGAGACCGAGGTCTTCCAGGAGGATACCCGCTGCCATATTAATGCAGTTGGCGGTAATCAAGCCCTTTGATGACAGATCAATAACAGCTTCATAAAGGAGCCGGGAGTCAAGCCCTTCAGTTTGCGCTCGATTAATAATATCGGCGCCCTGGGGTAAAAAGCCTGGGCTGTTTGCTACATCTTCCATGGTACCCTCCGGTCAGTAAAGAGATACTCGGTGTTTGTGCACTGCTATCTTCTAAAGAAAATGGCGCATTGGATCAATGCAGCTAAATCATCGCAGTTCCTTCCTTGGGAATTCCTGCTTCATCCCAGTCCCTTAAACGGTAATAGTCATTGAGCATGTATTCCATTTCCTCGTAAGTGAGCGACTTTCCAGAAGGTAGCGGTTCTTTATGGATACGTTTGGGCAAACGATCATCTTCGGGTTTTAACCCTTCTCTTAAGTTGAAAGTCCGGGTCATGTTGGTGATGTTTTTAGCAATCTCCAGCAGGTCAGTTTTGCTGTTTGCCTGGCCAGTCACTGCAACCAGTGCAGCTTCGAGTTCTTCCCAGGAATAAAGATCGCGGTAAAAACGACAGAGGACCAGGGTATCAAAAATATTCAAGCGGTCTTCATACTCAATGAGCATTTTGGCCTTGTCTTCGATTTGTTCAGGTGGAATAAGACCTGAGAGTTCCGGTTTGTAAAAGGTGGTTCGCAGGTGACATGCCCCTCGGGGGGAAGTGCCAAAGGTAAGTCCCATGCCTTTGAGGGTTCTGGGGTCATAACCTGCGGGTTCCATCCCTTTTACATGTACAGCTATATCTTCAAGCCCCCAGGCCTGGGATGCCGGTATAATGCCGTTTGCCAGGAGATCGCCTATACCGTCGCGGGCAGACATCATCCGAACAAGGCCTGCAATCTGGTCAACGTTGCCATATTCGATGTCAAAATCTATTTTCCCGCGGGCCTTGGCTTCAATCGCGAGACCGCAGAGATTGCCAGCGGTTATGGTGTCCATTCCCAATCTGTCACAGATATCATTGAGATGTGCGATCTCCGCCACGTCATCAACCATACAGAGTCCGCCAAAAGAGTATATTGTCTCGTACTCAGGGCCTTCGATTTTTAGACCTTTATGTCGTCCCTTTTTAATTTTGGCCATTCGGCCGCAGGCCATAAAGCATTTCGCGCATGCATGGGGCTTGACCTCATGCTCTGCATGGAACTCTTCGCCGCTGATCTTTTCCCAGTGTTCGCAGGATCCTTCACTCCAGTATTTTGCTGGAAAGGCGTCCACACTATTCATTAAAGAAACCATCATCGTGGTTCCCATGGCCTTATATGCTTTAACACCTGGATGTTTAATGTTTTTACTGGCAAATTCTTTTGCATATTGGGCAACAGCATCAGGGTCAGCATACTGTCGTTTGTGGTCTCCCCGGAAAACAATGGCCTTTACTAATTTGGAGCCCATTACGGCACCAGCACCTGTCCTTCCGGCACAACGCCATTTATCGTTGGCGATGAGGGCAAATTTAACCATGTTTTCCCCGGCAGGGCCGATGGTGACTGCGCCGGGTTTGCGGTAATTATCATTCTCTGGTGCAAATCGCTCAAGAGCCAGCTCTTCGGCCTGAATGGAATCGGTGCCCCATAAGTCGCCAGCATCGTGGAATGCAGCACCTTCAGGGGTGATGGCAAGAACAGTAGGGTGTTTGGACCTGCCGACTAAAACTATTGCATCAAAGCCGGTAGAGTCGATTGCTTCAGGAACTTTGCCGCCGGAATAGGATTCAGCATAAAAACCGGTCAATGGTGATTTGGTATACACTCCATATCGGCTTCCTCCCCAAAGACGTCCTCCGCAGAAAGAACCTGTCGCAAAAATGAGATGATTCTCCGGTGAGAGCGGGTCAACACCTGGCTTGTTGCGTTCCAGAAGCAGGTGGGTCGCCAATCCTTTACCGCCAAAATATTTATTAAGAACCTGATCTGTGATTGGCTCTATTGTTGACGATTCGCTGGTGAGATTGATAGTTAAAATCCGGTTGTAATATCCAAACATGTGTTACCTCAATGGTCTTAAATGTTTCAATGACCGAAACAAACTGAACGGTTTTATAAGTGCTGTTTGAGGGCAGGGTGCCTTGAGTGCCTTGAGCAGATTATTTTCATGCAAAAAAAATAATCTGCCAGGCACACGGGCAAGAGGTAAGACTAGCTGATAGCAGTCAAGCCATTATCAATAATTTCCATCCCTTTGGCCAACTGATCCTCGGTAATTACCAAAGGCATTAATAGGCGGATAACATTGCCATGGGTACCGCAAGCTAAGATAATGAGATTTCTCTCAAGGCAAAACTTGACGAGCTGCTTTGCTTTTTCTGGCGCAGGTGTCTTTTTATCTCTGTCAGTTACAAATTCCATAGCTATCATCGGTCCCAAGCCGCGGACATCACCGATGAGTGCATGTTTTTCCTGGAATGACTTCAGGGTGGACCATAGTTTTTCACCTAATTTTTTTGATGTAGTGAGAAGATCTTCTGACTCAAAGATGTCAAAGACTGCCAGCGCCGCTTCACAGCACAGAGGGTTGGCACTATAGGTTCCACCAATTCCGCCTGGGTGTACGGAATCCATAATTTCTTTTTTTCCTACTACAGCACTAATTGGCATTCCTGCGCCGAGACTTTTGGCAACAGTTGTGATATCGGCCTCAACTCCGTAATAGTCCATTGCAAACATATAGCCAGTTCGACCCATTCCAGTCTGGATTTCGTCAGCAATCATAAGAACTGAATTTTTCTCACAAAGAGCTTTCAGCTTCTGAAAGTATTCTTTGGGAGGGGCAATAAAACCACCTTCGCCCTGAACTGGCTCAATGATGATTGCAGCTGTCTCTTCAGCACCAACATAATTAGTAAAGAAATCTTCCAAATGATCAGCACAGGCCAGATCACAACTCGGATGCTCTTTACCAAAAGGGCAGCGATAGCAGTTGGCGTAAGGCATACGGTAAACTTCAGGAGCAAAGGGACCGAATCCGTGTTTGTAAGGCTTGATCTTAGAGGTAAGAGACATGCCCATTAATGTACGGCCATGAAAACCACTGTCAAAGGCTATGACTGCAGTCTTCTGGGTGTAGTATCGGGCAATTTTTATTGCATTTTCGACGGCTTCGGCACCACTGTTTACAAACATGGCTGCCTTTTTGGAGTCGCCAGGGACTGCATCACACAATTTTTCTGCAAGCTTTATCGGCGCCTCATAGGGGGCTACCATAAAACAGGTGTGGGTCAGTTTTTCTGCCTGATCCTTGAGAGCTTGAACCACTTTAGGGTGAGAGTGGCCAACATTCATAACAGCAATGCCGCCAGCAAAATCAAGATATTCCTGGCCTTCTACATCGGTAATCACGGCACCTTTGGCGTGGGCGATATATTTGTCTGTGGCACTGCCAAAACCTTTTGCGATAACGTTATTGCGGCGATCGTGGAGAGCAACATTCGTTTGTGAATTTGTCATTGTTTACCCCTTGTTTAGTTTTAGAATCGTTTTTTATATGGTTGAAGTGATACAGAGCAATAACGGTGCCAGAGGATGGTGGTGGTGTGAATTGCTGTTAAAACAGTCTGATAGTGCGATTTGTGTCTTGGGTGGAATTACTCATTTGATGCAAATTCGCATCAAATGAGTAATATGCTTTTGATTTAACACGACAATTCACCGATGCTAATTAGCATCGAAGAATTTCGGGTGAGGAGGGTAAATTTACTGCCATAAGAACCTTATGTTTATATATTGAACGATTACATTAATTTAAGCTGTTTGTACAGGAGGCACTAAAAATACAAAAGAGTAATTTGGCCAGAGGGCACAATTAATTAATTCTGATAAGTGGACACTTCGATGCATATTAGGTTCAATTTAAAATTAATCATCATACCCTAAAATTTTACTTCGTCTTGTTCCTGCTCTTTGTGTTTTCTTATGTTGCTGAAGTTCCGCTAATTTTATATCCAATGATGAGTGATTGTTTGGGTAAAAACAATGAGTTGATTGAAAAATGCGTAAGGAATTTGTAGATTATGTATAAAAAATATTGATAAGCCGTTAATTTTAAGCTAGCATCGGTCTCAGATACGAGAGTGCAATGGTCGGCAGATCCATTATGAGGCTGCCCGAAAAACAATTTTTTATCACCCCATTGTAATTGCAGAGAATTTGTAAATCAGAAAGGAGGTCTCCCCCCCAGCACGATATCTATTTACGAAAATCGGTGATGGTTCGTAGTAGTTCGTTGCAGTGGAAAAAAACATTATTTAGGCGGTATACGAAAAGACTTAACCAAAAGCGCTTAAGGAGTTTATCAATGGCAATTGGCACGAACAAGAAAAGTGGATCGGTTATGGTTGTTGGAGCTGGAATCGCAGGTATGCAGGCATCGATTGACCTTGCTGAATCCGGCTATTACGTTTACCTGGTTGAAAAATCACCCGCCATTGGCGGAGTAATGTCACAGCTCGATAAAACTTTCCCGACAAACGACTGTGCAATGTGAGTAATCTCACCTAAACTGGTCGAGGTCGGCCGTCATCTTAATATTGAGCTATTAACAAACACCGAGCTTTTGGGCATTGAAGGCGAGCCTGGAAACTTTACCGCAAAAATTCATCAGACACCGAGATATGTAGATCTATTAAAGTGCACGAGCTGTGGCGAGTGTGAAAAGGTCTGCCCCGTCTCCCTCCCAAACGAGTTCAACGAAAGACTCGATTTTCGTAAAGCAATCTACAAACTTTATCCGCAGGCAATTCCCGGCGCCTTCGGTATAAACAAAGAAGGAACCGCCCCCTGTAAGGCCACCTGTCCTGCCCATGTCAGCATCCAGGGTTTTGTTGCCCTGATCAACGATGGCAGGTATGACGAGGCTCTGAAGCTTTTCAAAGAAGAGCATCCGTTTCCTGGAATCTGTGGCCGGGTCTGTCATCATCCATGTGAAAGTGAATGTACGCGTGCCCAGGTAGACCAGTCACTGGCCGTCCGTGAGCTGCATCGTTTCTTGGGTGACTATGAGCTGGAAAAAGGGGAACTGTACATACCCGCTCCTAAGGAGTCAAAGCGCAGCGAGAAGGTCGCAGTTATCGGCTCAGGTCCCGCCGGTGTTACTGCCGCCTATGAATTGCTCAGGCAAGGGTATCATGTCACCATTTTTGAAAAGCAGGATGAGCCCGGCGGTATGATGCGCTATGGTATTCCCGAATATCGTTTACCTCGGAACATCCTGGCAAACGAAATCAAGGTGGTCGAGAAGATGGGCGCCGACCTCAAGTGCGGTGTTACCTTCGGTAAAGACATCACCCTGGAAAGCCTGAAAGCAGATGGCTATTCCGCAACTTTCCTGGCGATCGGCCTGCACAGCGGTAGAAAGCTTGGCATTGAAAATGAAGATATTGATGGTGTCCTGCAGGGGGTCGATTTCCTGCGTGATGCTGCCAAAGGTGATAAAATTGAGGTAGGTAAAGAAGTCGTGGTTGTGGGCGGTGGAAACGTTGCTGTTGATGTGGCCCAGGTTGCCAAGCGTCTAGGCGCCGAGAAGGTAACACTTATCTGCCTGGAACGCCGGGAAGAAATGCCCGCCTGGGAATATGAGATTGCAGAGGCACTTGAAGATGACATTGAGATCGTCAACAGTTTAGGACCCCGGAATTTGTTTCTCGATAATTCCAGTAATCGAATTTCCGGTATGGAATTTAAGAGTTGTACCCAGGTCTTTGATGCAGATGGCCGCTTTAGTCCTGAATATGACGACAACGTCTGTCAGACCTTTAACGCCGATACGGTCATCATGGCCATCGGACAGAGCGCCGACCTTGAAGGAATCACGGATCAAGGGATTGCCATCTCAGGGCCAGGCGGCCTTGAAGCGGACCCTGTCACCCTGCAGACCCCCATCGACTGGGTTTTTGCCGGCGGCGACGCCTTCTATGGGCCAAAATCTGTAGTCGACGCGGTTGCCTGCGGAAAAGAAGTGGCGATCTCCATCCACCGTTTTATCAACGATATGGACCTCAAAGAAGGGCGTGAAACAGTATGGGAATATGTCCGCCCCGCCATTGAAGGTGAAAGCATCCTTGAGCGGATTAAGGCCGAGCATCGCTCGCCTGAAGAACGAGCAAATAACTGGCTCGAAGTCGCCTACGGATTTGACGAGGACATGGCAAAGAAGGAAGCAGACCGATGTATGAGCTGCGGTATCTGTTCTGAGTGTTACCAGTGCCAGGATGCTTGTCTTGCTGGAGCCATCGATCACAGCCAGGTCCCAGTTGACAAGGATCTTACTGTCGGCTCCGTGGTTCTCGCCACTGGTGCTAAACCATACGACCCTACTCCCCTTTCAGACATCTATCTGTATAAGAAAAATCCAAATGTTGTGACCAGTCTGGAGTTTGAGCGGCTGCTGAGTTCCGGCGGTCCCTGCCTGGGCCATCTGGTTCGGCCATCTGATCACGAGGAGCCCAAAAAAGTCGCCTGGCTCCAGTGTATCGGCTCGAGGGACAACAATAAGTGCGGAAATGGCTATTGTTCCTCTGTCTGTTGTATGTATGCGATCAAGGATGCAATGATCGCCAAGGAACACGCCAGTTATGATCTCGATGCGGCCATATTCTATATGGATATCCGTTCGTTCGGTAAGGACTATGAGGAATATTACAACCGTGGCAAGGATCGGGAAGGAATACGTTTTGTGCAGTCCAGGATTCATTCAGTGACTGAGAACCGGGAGAACAGAAACCTTATTCTGCGTTATAGCGATGAGAATGGCGCGATGAAGGAAGAAGAATTCGATATGCTCGTTCTCTCAGTAGGGCTGGAAGTTTCTGTCGAAACCATCGAACTTGCTGAAAAGTTAGAGATAAACGTCAACAAAAACAATTTTCTTGAGAGTGAACCTTTTGCACCCCTTGCTTCTTCGAGACCGGGTATTTACGCCTGTGGTACCTTCCAGGGGCCAAAGGATATTCCCTCCTCAGTGACTGAAGCCAGCGCTGCGGCAGGCCTTGCCGGCAGTTTGATAGCCGAGGCGCGGGGAACGGATACCAAGACAGTGGATGTTCCTGAAGAGATCGATATCTCCGGGCAGGAACCGCGTGTCGGTGTCTTTGTCTGTAACTGCGGCTCCAACATTGCCGGTGTTATTGATGTTCCGGGCCTACAGAAGTATTCGGAGACCCTGCCGGGAGTAGTCTTTACCGACAACAATCTCTTTACCTGCAGCCAGGATACACAGGGCAAGATCAAGGATAAGATCCTGGAAGAAAAACTGAACCGGGTGGTTGTCGCCTCCTGCAGTCCGAAAACCCATGCACCAATGTTCATGGAGACTTTGGAAGCATGCGGGCTGAACAGGTATCTCTTTGAGATGGCGAATATAAGGAACCAGGATTCCTGGGTTCATGCCGATAGTCCGGAACTGGCAACCGAGAAGGCCCAGGACCTGGTCCGTATGGCAGTTGCTCGCGCAGTCCAGTTGAAGCCGCTCCATGGCAAGGTCATTCCGGTCAACAAACACGCCCTTGTAGTGGGCGGTGGAATTGCAGGTATGAATGCCGCTCTCGATCTTTCCAGGCAGGGGTTTGAATCCACCTTGATCGAAAAACAGGGAGAACTTGGCGGTATGGGCAGAAAGCTTCACCATACTATTGAGGGTGCCGACGTCAAAAGTTATGTCAACCAGCTTGCCTCAGAGGTAGACTCGGACAACAATATCACCGTTCTTACCAATTCTGAGATCGCTGGCTTTGAGGGTTTTCAGGGTAACTTTAAGACAATGGTTCGCGCGGGCGGTCAGGAAGAAGCTCAGGAAATTGAGCACGGCGTCATCATCGTTGCAACCGGTGCGGGTGAAAATACACCGAAGGAATTCCTCTACGGTGAGGACGAGAGAGTCGTCACCCAGACCCAGTTGGGCGACAGGCTGGCTGAAAATGGTGCTAAAGATCTTGATAGCGTCGTTATGATCCAGTGTGTGGGTTCCCGAAACGACGAGCGACCCAATTGCTCAAGGATCTGCTGTCAGTCAGCGGTAAAGAATGCGCTGGCTATCAAGAAGAGCAGTCCGGATACCCAGGTGTTTATCCTCTATCGCGACATGCGCCTGTATGGCCAGACGGAAGAGTATTACACAGAGGCCAGGAGACAGGGAGTCATCTTCGTCCGCTACTACAAAGAGACCCCGCCTGTGGCTGTTGCTTCAGAGGAAGGGGTACTTGTGACGATCAAGGATCATGTCCTGCAGCGAGACGTCGAGATATGTGCCGATGTTCTGGTACTTTCCGCAGGCGTACTGCCAAACATTTCGGATGAACTGGTCAGCAAGATGAAACTCAACGCCAACCCCGAGGGTTATTTCCTTGAGGCCCACGTCAAGCTGAGGCCGGTGGAAATGGGAACCGATGCTGTCTTCTTGTGCGGTACTGCCCATAGTCCGCAACTGATGTCCGAAGCCATTGTGCAGGCAAACGCCGCGGCATCGCGGGCAGTTACCTTCCTTTCCAAGGATGAGATCAAGTTGTCGGCAATAAAAGCTGAGGTATTCCCGGATCATTGTGTCAAGTGTCTGACCTGTGTCCGGTCCTGCCCATTTGAGGTTCCGCAGTTCAATGTGGCGGCAGGAGAGATTCAGATTGATCCGGCACTCTGTCAGGGATGTGGAGTATGTGCCTGCGTCTGCCCGAGACAGGCAATCAACCTCAACAACTATGAAGACGATCAAATTACCTGCGAGATTGAAACTCTGCTGACGGAGGGAATATAATGGCTGATTTTAAACCAACTATTGTAGCGTTTTGTTGTGACTATTGAGGGTACTCCGCTGCGGACCTGGCAGGTTCGATGAGACTGACGTACCCCACGAACATTAAAATACTCCGAGTCCCCTGTACCGGCAAAGTGGATGTTATGTACATGCTCAGGTGTTTTCAGGAAGGAGCCGACGGTGTTTTTTGCGTCGGCTGTCTTGAGGGCAACTGTCATTATAACGAGGGAAATCTCCAGTGCCGGGAGCGTGTCGAATACATTCACGAGCTTCTTGAAGAGATCGGCATCGAAGGCGATCGAGTCAGGATGTATAACCTTTCATCAGGAGAAGGACCGACGTTTGCAAAATACGCTCAGGAGATGACTGAGCACATTTTGTCCCTTGGACCAAATCCCTTGAAGGCAAAACCCAGGAAGGCCGCTGTAGTTGTATAGGTCCGTTTTACCCTGACTAAACCTGTAAAAGGATAGGTTCAAGAAGGCTGCTTAGGCCTAACGAAAGGAGTTAATTATGTCTGTTGGAGTATTAAAAATAGGCGGTAAAAAGAAAAGCAGGTTTATGGACACTGTCAAAAAGCTTCTGCCTGAAGGCGGAAACTTAGACATGTGTCTGACCTGCGGCGCCTGCACTTCCGGTTGCCCGGCATCTGGACTGGAAGGATTAGACCCACGAAAAATGTTACGTATGGCTGCTCTCGGCATGGACGAGGAATTGCTGGCCTCTGACTGGCCGTGGATGTGTACCATGTGTCAGCGCTGTATCTATGTTTGCCCGATGAAAATCGATATTCCACAACTGGTCTTTAACCTGAGGAACAGCAGACCTCGAGACCAGCGACCTAAAGGTATTCTGGGTTCATGTGATATGGCCCTTCGCAACGATACCTGTAGCGCCATGGGAGCCACCGAAGAAGACTGGCGTTTCGTGGTGGAAGATGTCGCTGAGGAGGTTCGTAATGATCAACCGGGTTTTGATACCTTGCAAGCACCTATGGACAAAGTGGGGTCCGAGTTCTACCTCAACCAGAATTCAAGAGAGCCGGTAACCGAACCCGACGAGATGATACCGCTTTGGAAGATTCTGGACACGGTGGGAGCCGATTGGACCTATGGTTCAAAAGGATGGGCAGCGGAAAACTACTGCCTGTTTCTCGCCGATGATAAGAGCTGGGAACATATTATCCGGGTCAAGGCAAAAGCCGTCGATGACCTGGGCTGCAAGGTATGGCTCAATACGGAGTGAGGACACGAACTTTTCGCAGTCCGGGCCGGACTGAAAAAATTCAACATCCCTCACAAGTTTGAGATAGCAAGCATCATTCAGTATTACGCTAAATGGATACGGGAAGGTATACTTCCCGTGAACTCTGACTGGAACAAAGACCTGAAGGTCACCTTTACCGTGCAGGACCCATGTCAGCTTGTTAGGAAGGCCTTCGGTGACCCCGTGGCCGATGACCTGCGTTATGTGGTGAAAAAGGTGGTCGGCGAGGAAAATTTCATAGATATGGCGCCCAACAAGTCCAACAACTATTGTTGCGGCGGCGGTGGAGGTTTTCTGCAGTCGGGATTTCCCGAACAGCGCCGTGAATATGGCCGGGTAAAGTTCGACCAGATTCAGGACACAGAGGCTCAGTATGCCATCACCCCATGCCACAATTGCCATGCACAGGTACATGATCTTGCTGAGCATTATGGAGGCAGTTTCCATACCCTGCATCTCTGGACACTTATTTGTCTGTCCATGGGCATGCTAGGTGAGAATGAAAGGGTATACCTCGGGCCGGATCTTGCTAACGTCGGTCTTTAGTGACTTAGAAATAATTTTCTTGTGAAAAACACAAGAAAATTATTTCGTGAAGGAACTTACCCCGCAAATTTTTTTGGCGGGGTTAGCATTAGACTGAACCGGGACAAAAATCGTCCCGATCTATATTGGAGGATTTTATGATAGTTGCCCAAAGAAAACCCTTTGCCGAGATCAAGGAAATGTTGCAGGGGTTTAACAAAGTACTGAACGTCGGCTGCGGAACCTGCGTCTCCGTCTGTTTGACCGGAGGCGAAAAAGAAGTCGCCGTATTGAATACCGAAATCGAGATGGCTCGACGGCTCGATGATGATCCCATTGAAATTCAGGGTCACACCATCGAACGACAATGTGATCGCGAATATCTGGCCGAACTCGACAACATTATCGAAGAGGGAAAATTCGATGCTCTGGTTTCCATGGCCTGTGGTGTAGGGATTCAGTTTCTCGCCGAAAGATATCCACGTATTCCCACTTTTCCGATGGTCGACACCAGCGGCCTTGCGGTAAACCAGGCCGTTGGCTGGTATGAGGAACGATGCCGTTCCTGCAGCGAGTGCGTTCTCGGCTTTACCGGTGGCATCTGCCCAATTACCATGTGTGCGAAAAGACTTATGAACGGGCCTTGTGGTGGAACCAATCAAGGGAACTGTGAAATCAGCAACGAGCAGCCTTGTGCCTGGTTTAGGATCTGGGAGCGTCTTGCCGGTCAAGGCCGTCTGGATTCCATTAGAAAAATAAACATGGCCCGTGGTTGGAAAGATCAAGCACCGAGGGATCTGGTTCAACCCGGATACAAGAAACCAGAAAAGATGTTAAAATAACAGGATAAAACGACTTATTCTTTTTTCCTCTTACCCTTATCGTGAAGCAGAGGATTACATATGAGCACAGAAACAAATTTCAATTCCGGAAGTAACCTTGAAAAGGTCCTTAAATCTGGTCAGTTTGCCTTCACCGGTGAGCTAGGCCCCCCCCAGGGGACCGATGTTGGAGAAGTTAAAGAAAAGGCAAAGTTTCTGAAAGGAAACGTCGATGCCGTCAATATTACGGACAATCAAACCGCAGTTGTGAGAATGTCCAGTTGGGCAGCGTCCCTCATCCTTATACAGGAAGGGCTCGAGCCTAATTATCAAATGGTATGCAGGGATAGAAATAGGCTGGCGATGCAGGCTGATATTCTCGGAGGTTCTGCTCTGGGCATCCGTAATATGCTCTGTCTTTCAGGAGATCACCAGCAATTCGGAGATCATCCCGATGCCATGGGCGTTTTTGATATCGACTCCACACAACTGATCGCCATGGTTAAACAGATGCGGGACGAGGGATTGTTTTTAAACGGTAACGAAATCCATCAACCGCCGAAAATGTTTATCGGTGCAGCCGCCAATCCTTTTGCCGACCCCTTTGAATGGCGCGTTCATCGCCTGGCTAAGAAGATCGAAGCAGGTACCGACTTTATACAGACGCAATGTATCTACAACATGGATAAATTCCGGGAATATATTCGCATTGCCAATGAAGAAGGGCTCACGGATCAAGTCTATATCCTGGCAGGCGTCACGCCGATGAAGAGTGTCGGTATGGCAAGGTATATGAAAACCAAGGTGCCTGGGATGGATGTCCCGGAAGAGATCATCAATCGCTTAAAGGGCGTTGAGAAGGGTAAGGTTGCCCAGGAAGGTATCAATATCGCCTGTGAACAGATCGAAGAATTCAAAGAACTGAAGGGTGTGCACGGTATCCACATGATGGCTATTGAGTGGGAGCATATGGTACCCCAAATCGCTGAGCAGGCCAAAGTGCTGCCTCGCCCAGTCTTCAGTTAATCTGTTATCCGCAACACAACCAGCAGGACCCGGTCAGCTAAAGTACCGGGTCCTGTTTTTAGGCCATCACACTTGATGAGTTTGATTTTTAATTTGGGCGAAAATTAGATTTAACTGCTACAAACCATGTTTCTTCAACTTTCTCACCACAGAGGATTGGCAGATATTAAGGTAGGCAGACATTTGACGGGTCGTGTCGCAATGTTGCCTTGCTTTAAGGAGAAGCTGCTTCTCAACATCATTAAGCGTTTCTGTTAGATCTGTGGGCTGTGATGATCCTGGCGAATGGGAAGTTGTCGGTTGCGGGGTTCTCTTTTCTATACTGGCAAGAAGAAATCCATCCAGAGTGTCTTCTTCACTGAGGGCCACTCCATTTTCTATTATATTCTTTAATTCACGAACGTTACCAGGAAAGGAGTAACTTTGTATATACGGTATAGTCCTGGAGCTGATGTGAGTCGTCCTCTGGTATTTTATGTTATATTTGTTCAGAAAAAACCGCATCAGTCCTGGAATATCCTCCCTGCGTTCACACAGTGAGGGAATTTCTAAGGTAAAGCTGCTGAGCCGGTAAAATAGATCTTCCCGAAAGAGATCATTGCGCACACTCTCCTGCAGATTCCGATTGGTGGCAGAAATTGTAGCGCATTCTACATGTATTGATTTTGTTCCACCCAGGCGTCTGAATTGCTTGTCGTCGAGATATTTGAGAAGCTTGGTTTGCAGGTTGAGCGGCATATCACCGATTTCATCCAGAAAAAGGGTGCCTCCCTGGGCCAATTCTATCAAGCCTACTTTACCGACTTCCGCCGCACCGCTAAAAGCCCCCTTTTCAAATCCAAAAAGTTCTGCCTCCAGGAGATTTTCGGGAATTGCCGCGCAGTTGATTTCCACAAAAGGATTATCACGTCTATTACTGTTTTTGTGTATTGATCTTGCCAGTAATCCTTTTCCAGTACCTGATGCTCCAAGAATCAAAATATTGGAGGCACCAATATTGGCAAGTTTTAAAGATTTTTGGAGAATTTGTATCATCGCGTTACTGTCTGCAACAAAAGTGTTGTGCTTAAGTTCCCGTAATGTGAGTTCAGATAATTCTTCTTTGAATTTTTCGGTAAGTCGCTCGTTTTGGGCAAACTTATTACGCAAAGTCTCTAACTCTGTCATGTCTCTTTCATTCACAACGATGAGCGCAATATTACCATTCTCGTCCCTTGCAGGCGTACCAGTACATAAGAGAACTCTATTGGTTTTTTTTATTTCCTGAACGATTGTTTCCTGTTTTCCGCTCGCAAGAACTTTTGTGGTTACTAATTGGTCGAAGCTTCTATTGTCGAGAAGTTCAGTAATATTTTTACCTATGACATCTTTTGCCTTGATGCCATTGAGCTTTTCCGACGCGCTATTTATGGTAACGATAAACCCTTTGGCATCGCAGACCCAGATGCCGTCTGAGGAGGCTCCGATGATAGTTTTTAGTTGTCTGTTAAGTTCTTTGTAAGAATCTGATCTTTTGGCGGAAGCTTCGAAGGTATCAGGTTCGTGGAAGTTTAAGACTGCTCCGGCAAGATGTTGACCGTTCCATATCGGGTTGCTATGGATTACCCATTTCCCCTGAACCGCCTCCTGCAAAAGGTTTATGACTGGTTTGCCACTTCGTAAACACTTCATTATAGTTGAGTGAAAAGCTGGAAGGACTTCTGAAATGTTTTTCCCTATCACCTCACTTGCAGTAACCTTCAGTTTTTTCTCACTCTGGCGGTTAATATGGGTGATAATGGCATGGCGGTCAGTTGCAATAATTCCACTACTGAAAAACTCAACAATGTCTTTATCGCTGATGGCGTTATTCAATGCAGTTACCTGTTTTATATTTTTTTAAACACCTTTAAGATGTGCATGGGATCTTAATTCAGGATATTGATAAGTGTGTCACTTTTTCATATCAATACACGAACAGAGTGAAGTTTACAATATGGTGTTTGGGAGTTACAGGGAAAGCGATTGTGAAAAACGATAAGGCGGTATCTGAACATTACACACATGGAAAATTACTCGGAGCAATTCGAGCCTGCGTTGCCAAACTGGGCAAGACAA
>Ga0070728_10002072_pt1 | contig 26453 bp, 24 predicted proteins | sample tdDd471_FD_66723 | JGI IMG/M metagenome (GOLD analysis project Ga0070728, IMG submission 66723) | Marine sediment microbial communities from the Atlantic coast under amendment with organic carbon and nitrate - tdDd47.1 | ecosystem: Environmental > Aquatic > Marine > Coastal > Sediment | place...
AATTTCTCAATCGCATCGCGTGAGAATTTTTCAAAATCAAAATTTTCGTTCATAATATGTCAAATTTAAAAGTTTAAAACATTCAGTTTTTAAATTTGACACAGTTTATTTAACATACTCTATTCAAGATTTAAAGTTCAATATCCTACCCTCTACCCTCTATCCTCTATCATCTATCATCTAAACTCTATTCTCTATTCTCTATTCTCTATTCACTATTCTCTATTCTCTATACTCTATACTCTATACTCTATACTCTATACTTTATATACTATAAACTCCAATCCCCAACCTGCCTTACCGAAGGGTACGTTCGTGCATGTTTCCAATCAACAAACCCTAAGATTCAAGGCGTTGGATTAAGGGTTTAAGCTTGTTTTTACAAGCCATTAAAAATTTAGTTTTACTTCCGAAAATATAATGATATCTTTATCTTTTAAAAGCATTTCAAATATTGAATCTCAACTTTTGAACAAATAATAGCTCAGGTGGCAAAAGAAAAAAAATCGGCATTGGAAGAAAAAAAAGGCATTCAAGAACCTGAAAGCATTAACAGGTCTTCCATTGCTAGGATAAAATCCAAACGTCACAAACAACCCAGTACCGAAGATCTAATTTCCGGAATATTACAGGGCGATATCACAGCCTTAAGTCGGGCCATTACCCTTATTGAAAGCAAGAACCCAGCACATTTTGAAAAAGCGAATGCCCTTATAAAAGGGTGTTTGCCACATACCAATAAATCTGTGCGCATAGGTATTACAGGAGTTCCTGGGGTAGGCAAAAGCACCTTTATAGAAAGTTTTGGCTTACTGGCTACAAGTCTGGGAAAACAAGTAGCTGTTTTAGCCGTAGACCCAAGCAGCTCGGTAAGCAGAGGCAGTATTTTAGGTGATAAAACCCGAATGGAAGCTTTGGTAAAAGAGCCTAAGGCTTTTATTAGGCCTTCAGCTTCTGGGGAATCGCTTGGGGGTGTTGCCAGAAAAACCCGGGAAACCATTATTTTATGTGAAGCTGCTGGTTTTGACACCATTATAATTGAAACTGTTGGGGTGGGACAAAGTGAGACTGCCGTGCACAGCATGGTAGATTTTTTCCTGTTATTGAAATTAGCAGGAGCCGGAGACGAACTTCAAGGTATAAAACGGGGTATTATGGAAATGGCAGACCTTATAGCCATCAATAAAGCTGATGGGGACAACCAAAAACAAGCCAAAGTGGCCAAGGTGGAATTTAACAGGGCCTTGCACCTGTATCCTAAAAAATCTTCCGGATGGCAACCCAAGGTCATGTTGTGCAGTGCCTTAAAAAGTGAAGGCATTCAAGATATCTGGAAACAGATTCAGGATTATGTTTCGCTGACCTCCAAAACAGCCTATTTTAATAAAAAGCGAAGTGAACAAAATAAATTTTGGCTCATTCAAACCATTGAGGAGCATTTGAAATCGAATTTTTTCAATGACAAAGAAATTAAGGTCGCCCTGGAAAAACAACTGCAATTGATTGAAGAAAACAAAACAACTCCTTTTGCTGCTGCAGATTACCTTTTAAGGTTCAAGGTTTAAAATTAAAGACTCAAAAAATACCCTTTGTAAGGGAGCGAAACCCTAGAAATCCATGCAATAACCGTTAGAAATTAAAACTGAGGTTATAAGGTTGTATTCGATACCAAATACCTTAATGACAAAACTATTGAAATTTTATTTTAAAAAATGGGCCTTGTACCATTCCACCTGCTTTTTAACCCCATCCATCAAGCTGGTTTGTGGGTTGTAAGCAAGCAGTTTTTTGGCTTTATCTATATTGGCCTTGGTACGTAACTGATCGCCAGCCCTCGCTTCCACATGAGCTATTTTAATAGATTTCCCAATTACGGATTCCACAGCTTCAATCCCTTCTTGTGTGGTATGTTCCACTTCTGTGCCCAAGTTGATAATTTCCCCATCAACTGCATGTTCCTTATCGATAATACTTACTATACCATCTACAATATCCCCAACATAGGTAAAACTTCTCAAATGTGTGGCGGAACCTTTATATAAGGGGAATGCTTGGTCTTTGAAAGCACAGGCTATAAGTTTGGTGTACATTTTCTCCGGTCGTTCCCGAGGGCCAATTACCGAATAGAGTCTTAAAGAACAGGCTTTCATTTTCTTTTCCCTTGATTTTTGAAGTACCAACTGCTCTGCTGCCAATTTGGTAACTCCATAATGCGAGGCTGGTTTAGGTGCCATGCTTTCAGGAAAGGTGGCTTCCAAACCATATATGGAAGAGGTTCCTATGTTTGCAAACATTTTTAAATTTGGTAGCTGCAAGGCATAATCTATAAGATTTTTGGTAGCCAAGATGTTGTTTGTAAAATAGTCTTCAAAAGTGGATGTTTTGGAAATTCCCGGTTGGGCAGCAAAATGAAAAATATACTCAACATCCTGAGGCAGTCTTTGCAACAGATCGGCATCCCTTAAATCTTTTTTTATAACAGTTATGCCTTTTTCCAGGAGTGCTTTTTCATTCAATTTCTTTAAGCTTTCACTATAATAAGGCGAAAAATTATCGATTCCCACAACTTGATGTCCCAAACTTTGCAAGCGCTCAGCTGTGTGTGAACCAATAAACCCTACGGCTCCTGTTACTAAAATCTTCATAGATGGTTTGTTAGTTTTATGCTGCTTTAAAAACATAAACCTAGCTATTTAAAATGGTTATTTCAAATGTTTTAAAGCTATTACAAAGAAACATTTTTTTTTTGTAAGATTGGAATTCTTTAAAAAAGAATACATTTGCAGTACCAAGAAACCATTTATGAGTTACGATTTTACCATTATAGTTCCCGTTTATAATGAAGAAGATAATTTAATTCGTGTTGAACAAGCGCTGTTGGATTACACCAAAATTGCAACCAGGAAAACCAAAATCCTTTTTGTTAACGATGGCTCCAAGGATACAAGCCAAGACCTTATTGAAAGCATTTGCAACAGACAAACAGATTTCAATTATATCTGTTTTAAGGAGAACAGGGGTTTAAGTGCTGCCATCAAAGCTGGTTTTGATTATGTCGACACGCCTTTGGTAGGCTATATAGATTCCGATTTACAAACAGCTCCAGAAGATTTTAATTTACTTTTAGAGCACATAGACACCTACGACTTGGTAACTGGAGTGAGGGCCAACAGAAAAGACAGTTTTGTTAAAAACATGTCGTCTACCATTGCCAATGGAATCCGACGTGCCTTCACCCACGATGGCATGGACGATACGGGATGCCCTTTAAAAGTTATTAAAACAGACTATGCCAAACGCATCCCCATGTTTAAGGGGTTGCACCGATTTTTACCAGCCATGATTTTGTTACAGGAAGGAAAAATCATTCAGGTTCCCGTACAGCACTTTCCAAGAATAGCAGGTACTGCCAAGTTTGGCTTATGGAACCGATTGCTTGGCCCTTTAATGGATTGTTTTGCTTATTTGTGGATGAAGAAAAAGTATATTAACTATACTGTAGCTAAAAAAGGATAATGAGCAACTGGATTATATATAGTATTGGGTTTTTGGCTCAAATTTTATTCTCTTCCAGACTTATAGTACAATGGCTCACTTCAGAAAAACAAAAACAGGTAACCACGCCTACCCTGTTTTGGTCCTTAAGTTTAATGGCTTCCTTTTTACTGTTTGTTTATGGATATTTAAGAAACGACTTTGCCATCATGTTTGGACAGGCCTTAACCTATTTTATATACATTAGGAATTTACAATTACAGAATCAATGGCAACGTTTGCCTAAAATCCTACAGATATTTTTGTTTTTTGTCCCAATTTTCATTGTTATTTTTTATTATAACAACAATGCCATAGATGTGGAATTATTATTTAAAAACGAAGCCATTCCGTTTTGGCTATTGGCCTTGGGCATTGTGTCTCAAGTTGTTTTTACCCTACGTTTTGTGTATCAGTGGATTTATTCCGAAAGACGCAAAGAATCTGCTTTGCCTTTGGGTTTCTGGATTTTAAGTCTGTTTGGTTCTACATTGATTTTAACCTACGCCATTTTTAGGAAAGATCCAGTCCTGTTTGTAGGTCATGTTTTAGGAACCGTTATTTATATTAGAAATCTTGTTTTATTACATAAATCAGCATGATAAAACTTATAAAAAGACATCCTGTTATTAGTATCTGTTTGTTTACAGCCTTTATGTTGTTACCCAATTTAAAGGTATTGGATGTTTCCATCATGGAAGCCAGGAACTTTATCACAGCCAGAGAAATGGTACAAGATGGCAACTGGTTGTTAACCACCATGAACGGCGAACCACGTTACGAAAAACCTCCCTTACCAACCTGGCTTACTGCTGTCTCTGGATTGCTATTTGGTATAAAAAGCACCTTTGCCCTTAGGCTTCCAGCCATTTTGTTTATCATGATTCTTGGAGTGTCCATATTTAAAATTTCAATGTTATTGGTTAAAGATACCACACAGAGCCTGCAACATGCTTTTATTGCCATAACTTCCTTTTATATTATTGCTATTACCATTGAAGCGCCTTGGGATATTTTTACACATGGCTTTATGTGTGTGGCCATCTATCAGTTATTGCTTTTGTTTGAAAAAAATAAATCCTATTGGAAACACAGCTTTCTGGCAGGTTGTTTTATAGGCTTTTCGTTTTTAAGCAAGGGTCCCGTTTCCATGTATGCCTTGATGTTGCCTTTTTTGTTGGCTTATGGTTTTGTATTTAAATACAAGAACGTAAAAGCCAAGGCCTTTTCCTTTTTAAGTGTGATTGTTTTGGCGTTAGTGGTTGGAGGTTGGTGGTATTTGTATGTAAGATATCAAGATCCCGACACCTTTCATGCCATTACAGACAAGGAAACTTCCAATTGGTCCAGTTATAACATCAGACCGTTTTATTATTATTGGAGTTTTTTCACTCAAAGTGGCCTTTGGACCATTCCTGCTTTTATAAGTTTGTTGTATCCTTATTTAAAGACAAGGGTAAACCATTTAAAGGGCTATCAATTTAGTTTGCTTTGGACCCTTTTGGCCGTTCTGCTCCTTTCCCTAATTCCAGAAAAGAAATCGAGATACCTGATGCCTGTTTTAATTCCGTTGGCTATCAATATTGGGTTTTATATAGACTATTTAATCAGACGTTTTAACACGCTCACCGATAAACGCGAAACCTTTCCGGTATATGTTCATTTTGGACTTATAGCTTGTATTGGACTGGCTTTTCCCATTCTTGGCTATGTGTTTTTAAAGGATGCGATAACCAGTCATTTGGTATCCTACATTTTGGCATCAATTGTTTTATTCGGATTGGGGCTAAGCATGTTAGCTTATTTGAGACAAAAAAATATACGTATGGTATTTAGACTTACAATCCTCTTTTTTGCAGGTGTTATACTAACGGTCTTGCCACTTTCCAAAGGGGTGACAAATGAGCAATACCAGTCTATTTCAAATCTTAAAACCGAACTGGAAGCTGAAGGATTGAAATTGTATGCCGAAAATTATGTGTCGCCAGAAATGCTTTGGTATTATGGAGACAAAATTCCTTTTATCTCCTTGCATGATGAGGAGTCCAAGATGCCAAAAGAGAGCAGGTTTGGATTGCTTAGCAAAGACCCTTTAAAGGAAAAAACATTAAACCGATTGGAAACCGATTTTGAAATTAAAAAGCTAAGAACCTATAATTTAAACCGTTTCCCTTCAGATTCCAAACCCTATAACGACAGGCTTTTGAACGTGTTTTATATTTTTGAGAGAAAGTAAGTTAGTGAAGCTTGTATTTATGCTTTAAAAACTGACTTAGTTTATAGAACATAAATCCAGAACCTGCTCCAAACACAAAACCACTTAGCACATCCAGAGGGTAATGAACACCTATATAAATCCTGCTATATCCCATTAAAGCAGACCAAAAAAGCATGATAAAAATAAGGTATCGGTATTTATGCCTTAGCAGCAAACCTGCAAAAACAGCAACTGCCATGGAGTTGGAGGCATGACCAGAAAAATAGCCATATTTACCACCACAATGTGGTTTTACCAATCGCATGACACTTTGTAAAGCTTCTTCATGACAAGGTCTAGGACGCATGAGCCCATGCTTAAACAAATTGGTGATTTGGTCTGTAAAAGTGACCATAAGGGCTACAACCACCAAGGTTACCAAAAACATTTTGGGTGTATGCTGCCTAAATATCAAAAACAACAACACAGCATAAAAGGGTATCCAATAAAACTTGGTGGTATAAAACATCCAAAAAGCATCCCAAGTGGTACTTCCTAAGTTGTTAAGGTATAAAAAAAAGTCTGTGTCCAGTTGTAAAAGTTGTTCTAACATGTGTTATGGGTACCTATGGTTAAAAATGCTTAAAATATCCCTGATTAGTTTTATTCAAGCCCTTATTTGATAATGATGTGTTTATTAATCTTCGTAACGGGAAATTTCCCTGTCGTAAAAATCGGTTGCTTGTTGGATTAAACTTTCAGCCTCCATTTCAAGTTCTTTTTGATCGTGCTGATCGAAATCTTCCAACCATTCCACATCATCATTTTCTAAATTGATAATAAATCTAGGAAATTCTGTGTGTATCACAAAAATTGCTGTTGGATAATCGGTGTTGTCGCCTAATAAGAATTTTGGGAAGTCCATAGTTGTTGGTATTTGGTATTCAGTTGTCAGTTATAAGTGCCTAGGGTTTGTTTGCTATGGATGTAAAAATAGCCAATTGTTCTTTAGATTCAATCCTTATTGACTTTAAATTATCATTTTTATTCCAATTTAAAGTTTTGAATATTTCTAACCAATAATCAGTTTCACTAGCTTCTCCAACACTTATTTTAATTATATTTTTAAAATCTTTTGAACTTCTGGACCTATTCGCTTCCCGGTAATTGGCTTCTATACTTGTGCCAGGTTTTGAAAGTTGATTTTTGAGAACCAAAGATTCTGGTGTGTTTGGCAAACTTGAGGAAACCATTAAAATATCTATAGCAAAATTAACTGTCCGTTACCCTAATTGTTTTGCAAATCCTTTATTTGTCATATTCACTTTCTTTTTAATACATTCTAGAATACTTTAACACAATCATACATTTAAGTACTTTAGACATTTTAGCACACTCCAGGAAATTTAGGCACTTTGTAGAATCAATTTCTTTGTAAGATAATTAAATCGAACATACAATAAAATAGCGGCTGTTGTTAATCCTGCCAATAAGCCCAACCAAATCCCAAAACTTCCATAAGCTTCCTCTTTTCCCAAGAAAAAACTAATAGGAAACCCTATGATCCAATAGGAAACAAAGGTCATAATGGTTGGGATTTTTACATCCTGTAAACCTCTTAGAGCACCAAGCATCACGACTTGAATGCTATCACTTATTTGAAAAAAGGCTGCTGCTATCAATAGTTTGGATGCAATGCTTACCACTTCGGTATTGTCTGCCAGGTTTTCCAAATCGTTAAAATCCACATACATTTTAGGTAAATGCTTATGAAACGCAAAAAAGACAATGGCAAAAAAGACAGCAAATATGGTTCCCAATAAAAAAATGGAAAAGGCAATGCGTCTCAGTTCCTGATAATTTTTTAAGCCTTTCTGGTTACCAACCCGAATCATGGAAGTGACACTTAATCCCATAGCCACCATAAAGGTCATGGACGATAGGTTTAAAGCTATTTGATTTGCTGCCTGTGGGTTTTTGCCCAACAAGCCACTTAACCAAATGGCTGCTGTAAAAATGGCCACTTCAAAAAACATTTGCATGGCACTTGGAGCACCCAAGTTCATCAGTTTTTTAAGCATCAATTTGTTCAATGAAAAAAACTTGATGTTGGTAACATAGGCTTTGGATTTTTCTTTTCCTTTAAGCAACCACCAAATATATGCCACCATGACCACTCGTGATGCCAAGGTACCATAAGCAGCTCCAACTATGCCCAGTTCTGGAAAACCAAACTTTCCAAAAATCAACACGTAGTTTAAAAACACGTTTACCACATTTGCCAAAATGGTTGCATACATGGGATATCTGGTCATGGACAAACCGTCGCTGAACTGTTTAAAGGCCTGAAACACTATTAATGGAATTAATGAAACGGCCACCAAATTTAAATACGGAATAGCCAGTTCAACCACTTCCAAGGGTTGTTTCATTAAATACATGAGGGGTTTTGCAAAAAACACCAATAGGAACAAGGAAACCCCTAAAACGGTACATAAAAACAGACCGTGTTTGAATGCCGATTTCCCTTTTGAAAAATGTTTGGCTGCATCTGCTTCGGCAACCAAAGGCGTAATGGCAGTAGAAAAACCTATCCCTAAAGACATGGCAATAAACATAAAACTATTACCAAGTGACACAGCAGCCAGTTCGGCAGTTCCCAATTGCCCAACCATCACATTGTCTATAAACTGCACAAAGGTATGCCCTAACATGCCCAACATGACAGGAGCCGACAGTTTCCAGTTGTATTTAAACTCTTTGGTGTAGTTGCTTAAAACCATTTGGCAAAAGTAGCATTTAGCTTTTTGTTAAACTAACCAACTGTTGGTTTTTATAACAGATTAACATCCTGTTAAGAATTTGGTTTTATGGCTTTCAGTATCTTGCTTCAAATTTTATATATGAAATTTATTTACGCCATAGGAATTTCGCTTATTTCACTGTTTAGCTTTTCGCAGGAAACCCCAGAATTACTTTTAGCAGAGCTCACCAAACAATTCCCAAACGTTAGGGATTTTACCCTATCGCCTAATGGCAAAGAAATATTGTTTACAGCACAAAGTGTCATGGGCAATTTATCTGCCATTGTTTCTGTTAAAAAAGAAAACAACATTTGGTCGCAACCTGAAATCGCTTCGTTTTCCGGGATGCATTTTGATTTGGAACCATATTTTGCTTCAAATGGATTGACACTCTATTTTGTGTCCAGCAGACCCTTAGACCAAAGTCAAATCCAGCAAAAAGATTTTGATATTTGGTTTGTGGAACGAGCCACTTTAGACGCTGCTTGGTCTGAACCAAAAAATATAGGAAGCCCCATAAATACGGAAGATGGAGAGTTTTACCCTTCCATTGCAAACAATGGGGACTTTTATTTTACACGAGACAATCCAGATTTAAAAACTAAGGATGATATTTATATAAGCGTTTATGAAAAAAATAGGTACCAAAAACCCAAGAAACTACCTATGTCCATAAATACCGAAGGGTACGAATACAATGCCTTTATTGCTCCAGATGCCTCCTACATTATTTTTGGTAGTTATAACCGAAAAGACGGTTTTGGAAGTGGGGATCTATACATCAGTTTTCAAACAGAGGACGGATGGACACCTGCTGAAAATTTAGGAGCAAACATCAATTCCAACAAGATGGATTACTGTCCTTTTGTAGATACCAAAACGAATACCTTATACTTTACAAGCAAACGGGACCATACAAAGGTACAACAGGAAAAGGCCTTAACCACTGAAGAATTTATAAGCGAATTGCATAAAGCCGATAATGGCTCCAGTAGGCTGTATCAGGTTTCTATTGATGCCTTATTGAAGCAATAGTTGTACTGCAACATTTAATCACTTGTTTGATAACTCGATACAACAGACTTTAAGACCACATAGGCATCCACTTTTTCCCCATCCAATTCAGCTGGCAACCACTCGCCTTTTGTATTGTTTATCACATCTTCCAATATAATCCTGAAATCTTGGTTTAACAAGGGTTCATTTGCTCTTAGGTCTCCAACAGTCCCATCTTTTTTAACTAATATGGAAATATCTGCATAAATAGCTCCAACAGTATTGGTGTTTTCTTTTTTGGAATTAATATAGGTATTTGTAATATCGATATTCAAATTTGAGATCCCTCCAAGGTATGCTGGTGGACAATCAAGTGTTTTCCAAACTGATTTTCCATCAACAAGCACTTCATATTTTGTATCGGTTCCACATGCACTGGAAAATATAAGGGTATCTGTGTCATGGTTATAGCTATGCAGCAATACCCCAAAATAATCGTAATACTTCCAAATCCCTACTTTTTTATTTGCTTTATAAGTCCCTTCGTTTTTTAAGTGATTTGTTCCTGCATACCATGCCTTCCATACACCATTTTTTTCACCATACAGATAAGTGCCGACAACTAGTGGTTGTTTATAAATATAATCCATGACCTTATAAGTACCATGTTTGGTTATTTTATCTGATTTTAAAACTTGGTATGTTGCCGTTCCAAAAGACACTTTTTCCGTAACCTTTTTAACTTTTTCAGGTTTTTGGGCTGTTGCCAATGATATACAGAACGTCAGGCACAACAATATTGGAAGGCGTTTTAATTTCATAAGTAGGGTTTTAAAGTGTAGCAACAAACTGTTTCGCTTCCTCAAATTCCTGCATCATGTCTGCCACAATTTGAGCAGCTGGTTTAATGTCATGTATCAAACCAGCAATTTGGCCTATTTCCAATTCGCCATCATCCAAATCGCCTTCAAACATGCCCCGTTTTGCTCTTGCACGACCTAATAAGTCTTTTAATTGTTCAGGTGTTGGAGCTGTTTTATACAATTCCTGAATCTCGTTGTAAAATTTATTTTTCACCAAACGTACAGGTGCCAATTCTTTTAGGGTTAATTGGGTATCGCCTTCTTTAACATCCACAACCACTTGTTTAAAGGCTTGGTGTGCCGAGCTTTCTTCGCTGGCCACAAAACGGCTGCCCACTTGCACGCCATCGGCTCCTAAAACCATGGCTGCCAACATGGCTTTTCCTGTGGCAATTCCTCCAGCTGCAATTAATGGAATTTGCAAGTGTTCCTTTACCATAGGAATTAATGTTAAGGTAGTGGTTTCGTCCCTTCCATTGTGTCCTCCAGCTTCAAAACCTTCGGCAACTACAGCATCCACACCTGCTTCTTGAGCTTTTAATGCAAATTTCACACTACTTACCACATGTACCACAGTGATGCCTTTGTCCTGTAACCAACTGGTCCAGGTTTTAGGGTTTCCTGCCGAGGTAAATACAATCTTAACATTTTCTTCCACAATAATATCCATGATCTCCTGGATATTTGGATACAGCATAGGCACATTGACCCCAAATGGTTTGTTAGTGGCTTTTTGGCATTTTTGAATGTGTTCCCTTAAAACGTCAGGGTACATGGATCCTGCCCCTATTAATCCTAATGCTCCTGCATTGCTTGCAGCCGAAGCCAAGCGCCAACCGGAATTCCAGATCATGCCGGCTTGAACGATTGGATATGTGGTATTGAAAAGTTGTGTGATTCTGTTTGTCATAAATATATTGTTAAAAGAGCTTTCGACTTTGCTCAAGATAATTCTTGAAACTGATTCTATATTGAGATTGTATTATTTTTTGATGATTTTTTTGGTTATTGTCTCTTTTTGAGTATTGATTTTTAATAAATAAACCCCATTAGCTAAGGAGGACATGTTGATTGTTGTAGACTGGAACACCTTTGCTTCCATGACTGTTTTTCCTAAGATGTTATATACAATAACCTGAACATTTGTTTCTGTAGAAGGCATCTTGAGATGCAGTTCATGCCATACAGGGTTTGGATATATTTGAATGTTATGTTGGAGGTTTTCAGCCTCCGGAAGGCTTAAGCCTTGATTTAAGGCTGTGGCCAAATTGGGGATTCCATATCCCAAAGTATAGTCTGGTGTTAGGTATTGTGAGGCCGATTCCCGAACCAACTGCATGATTTCGGCATTGGTTAAATCTGGTAAGGCTTCCCATAAACAGGCTAAAGCTCCAGCCATAATAGGTGAACTGAAAGAGGTGCCATTGGCGGTTCCTATGTTGTTGTTTGACCAAATTACAGCACTGGCTTGGCCTTGAGTCACCACATCTGGTTTTTGGGTAGGTTGAAAGATGCTGCCTTGAGAGCTAAAACCGGCATAATCTCCATTGGCATCCACAGCCCCTATGGTAAAAACTCCAGCTGCATCGGCAGGAGCATTCAATCCATTTGTACCAGCATTTCCTGCAGAATTAACAACCAAGATGCCTTTTTCAAAAGCGATATTGGCCCCTTTGCTAATAAAGGTGGTCAGTCCGTCCAAATCTGCATCGGTATGATCGTAATTGGCATTGTCATAAGTTTTATATCCCAAAGAAGAATTGATGATGTCCACTCCCAAACTATCTGCACGTTCGGCTGCTTCTACCCAAAGACTTTCCTCTACGGGATTTTCGTCTGGTGCATTTTCTGTTCTAAACAAATAATACGAAGCATCTGGTGCCGTACCAACATAAGACCCTTCCACATAGCCAGCCATGGTGCTTAAAACCAAGGTTCCGTGGGAACTGGAGGTATTGGCGTAAACATCTGGATTTCTATCAAAAAAATCATAAGCTCCCAAAATACCATTGTTATCCCTTAAACGCTGGAAAGCTCCCATGGTATTCACATTGGGAAAACCAGCATCAATTACAGCAATGACCATTCCGTTTCCTGTGTGGTTGCTTTGATGCAAAACATCCCCTTGAATCATTGTTATTTGATTGGCAGCTTGACCATAATCAAAACTGGTTCGTGCTGTTTCAAACTCAAATTTATTTTTTGGAATTTCCACTCTTGCATTTAAGCTTTTATTAGCGAAAATAATGTGATCCACATAAGGTAACGCTGCCAAATTATTGATATCTGTTTCCGTACCACGAACATGAGCAGCGTTGAACCATTTGGATTTAGCCAAAACCGTAATACCCGATTGCTGTTTTAATTGCGAAATATAGTTTTCGTTTACTGGAACATCCCGAGAGTCTATAGAAACTCCATGAGCCATTTTTCTATCTATGGCTTCTTGGGTTAAAATAGAAATAGGATTTGCCAAAGCTTGAGCCACATTCTCTTTATCTGTTAAATACACCCAAGCATCTTCTTGGGAAAAAACATGAAATGGCATGCAGAGCAGTATTAAAAAAAGTAGTCTTGAGGTCATGAGTATCTTATTTACTCATGCAATTTAAGAAATTACTCCAGAACCAACTAATTCATCGTTAAGATACCATGCCACAAATTGTCCTTCGGTTATGGCAGATTGTGGTTCTTGAAACTCTACATACATACCTGAATCTACTTGATGTAAGGTCGCTTTTTGCAAAGGTTGCCTGTATCGAATCCTCGCCATAACATCCATGGTCTCATCTATTTGAAGCTTCAAGTCTTCACGAACCCAATGCAACTCGTCGTTTGATACAAAAAGTACCTTTTTAAACAATCCTGGATGTTGCTTGCCCTGACCTGTATAAATTATGTTGTCTTCCACATTGGTGTCAATAACAAAAAGCGGTTCCACAGTCCCTCCAACAGCTAAGCCCTTGCGTTGCCCTTTGGTAAAATAATGTGCACCTTGGTGTTTGCCAACCACTTTACCATCTTGTTTTTTGTAGGATATCTTCTTGGACAGATATTGCAATTCTTCGGTCTTGGATTGAAACTTGGGCAATTCCTGATTGTAAGCTTGAAAATCGTCTGAAACCTCAACAATAATACCTTCTTTAGGTTTTAATTGTTGCTGAAGAAATTCTGGCAACCGGACTTTCCCAATAAAACAAAGTCCTTGAGAATCTTTCTTTTCGGCAGTAATCAAACCTTGTTGTGCTGCAATCTCCCTAACCTCTGGTTTTTGCAATTCGCCAATAGGAAACAAGGCTTTGGCCAATTGCTCTTGGGATAGCTGGCATAAAAAATACGATTGGTCCTTATTGGCATCTGCTCCAGCCAAGAGTTGGTGTATTTGTTTACCATCTTTTTCAATGGTGTGTTTTCTACAATAGTGTCCCGTTGCCACATAATCTGCTCCAAGATCCAGGGCTATTTTCATAAACACATCGAATTTAATCTCACGATTGCACAGCACATCTGGATTTGGGGTTCGGCCTTTTTCATATTCATGGAACATATAGTCCACAATACGCTCTTTGTACTGCTCGCTTAAATCGACCGTTTGAAAAGGGATTCCCAATTTATCTGCCACCAACATGGCATCGTTACTATCGTCCAACCAAGGACATTCGTTGGAGATAGTTACAGAATCGTCATGCCAGTTTTTCATAAACAGGCCTATAACCTCATATCCTTGCTCTTTAAGCAGGTATGCTGCCACACTGGAATCGACACCTCCAGAAAGTCCAACTATTACACGTTTTTTCTTCATAATTTCAGTTTGCAAAGATAGGTATTTTAGATAAATCCATCTCTTTTTAACGGTTTATTAATTAAAGTACAGCTGCTTAATACTATCGCTTTCAATAGGTTACCCAAAAGCCCTGATTTTTAGTCCCTAAAAGTTTTCAAAATGACAATAATTTTTCCTATTTTTACGGTACTTATGTTTAGGTGAACTCCCTACTTCGATTGATTAATAGCTTACTCAACTTGTGATTTACCTAAAAAGTAAAGCTCCTTATGAAAATAAGGAGCTTTTATATTTTGCCACACCCGAGACTGCCAGTAAAACAGTTACAAACACTCCTTAAAAAAGGTAAAAACAAAGCTTCAAGGCAAAGTTTTTAGGGTTTGCCAGATTAAATAGGTGTTAGTCTTTCTTTAAATAAGGATTTTTGGAATAGCGCGTAAAATCTTTTTCTTCGTTTAATTCACCTTCTTTATAGTATTTCCATATTCCGTCTTTTCTATCGTTTTTATATTGACCTTCAATTTCCAATGTTCCATTGGCATTATAAAATTTGGCTTCGCCATGTAACTCCCCTTGGACATAGTGATAGCTTTTCATAAGGTTTCCATTTTCATAAAACCAAGTGGCTTTTCCATGGAGTTTGCCTTCCTTATAAAATCGGTTTTCAGCTATTTGTCCACTTTGGTAATAAACCAAACTCTCTCCATGCAACTGTCCTTGGTTGTTATAATGTTCCAAAGTCATGACTTGGTTAGAGTTGTTGTGATAGTAGGTCCAAGCTCCAATGTATTTTTTTTCTTTCATCAAACCTTTGCTAATAATCATTCCGTTTGATGCATAGAAGGTCACTTCTGCTAGATTGTCGTTCTCATTAAATTGTTTGGTAGCTGTTAATACTGCTTCGTTATTGATGTTCTTGTAAAATTTAAACAACCCTATTTCTTTGCCATGTTTGAATGCGCCTTCATACCTAAGCACATTGGTATTGTCGAACGTTTTTTTCCAGACACCATGTCTTTTCCCATTTTCATCAAACTGGTTGATGTTTTGAGCCATGATAAAGGTAGGGATAACCACAAGTAAAAGAACCAGAACCTGTTTCATATTAAAAATATATATTTTGTTTAATTGCTATTATAACGTTTGTTAACTTAAAATGTTATTTAACAAAAAAGCTGCCAAATATGGCAGCTTAAAATTATTTTTTACGTTTTTGTTGCGCTTGTTTTTGCTGCTCTGCCTGTTCCATCATTTGTTCCATTTTTTTCTGGAAACGGTTTTGCTTTTTAGGTTTCTTTTTATTGACCTGAATTTGCGCATGGATTTTATCTTCGTCCAGGATGTAATTCTTGATTACCAACATGATTCCTATACTAATGACGTTGGAAATGAAATAGTACAAACTTAATCCTGATGCGTAATTATTAAAGAAAAACAACATCATTAATGGCGACAGATAAATCATGAACTTCATCATCTTTGCCATGTCTGGCATGCCTTCCTGTGTTGGCTGTGAGGCCATTTGCTGTCCTGTTGTCATTTTCATGTAAAAGAAAATAGCAATGGCAGCCAAAATTGGAAATAAACTCACATGGTCTCCATAGAAAGGAATTTTAAACGGTAAATATGCCACAGCATCGTAAGAAGATAAATCGTCAGCCCAAAGGAAACTTTTCTGTCTTAAATCGAACGCTGTTGGGAAGAACATAAACAAGGCATAGAAAACCGGCAACTGAATAAGTCCTGGCAAACAACCACTTAACGGACTTGCCCCAGCTTTGTTTTGAAGCGCCATGGTTTCCTGTTGTGCTTTCATTTTGTTGTCTTTGTATTTTTCCCTTATGGCATCCAATTCTGGTTTTAAGACCTTTAATTTGGCCTGTGACAAAAATTGCTTGTACTGTACAAAAGACATTAACAGCTTTATAAGAATGGTCATGACAATAATGGCAATTCCATAAGGCAAGAAACTACTTAAAAAGCCAAATAATGGAATAAACAAGGCTTTGTTGATCCATCCAAAAATACCCCAACCAAACGGAATGCTTTCATCTAGGTTATCGTCATATTTCTTTAATATCTTACTGTCTGTAGGTCCAAAATAAAATTTTAAAGGTTGGTTTATTTCACCTGCCTGAAAAGTCAGTGGGAACTTGGTGATAAATTGTTTGGTAAAAACAGTATCAATATCTTCGTTGGCCACCAAATCTTCAGAAGCAATATTTACACGTTTTATAGGTTCTTTAGAAACCATAATGGAACTAAAGAAATGCTGTCTGTAAGACAACCATTTAACATCTTCTATAAGCTCCTCATCACTACCTGCTTGAGCCAGTTTGTCTATTTTACCTTCGTCGTATTGATAGGTTAAGCGTGTGTAACGGTTTTCGTAGCTAATGCTTTGGTCGTGGCGATAGGCTTTTAAACTCCAGTTTAAATTCACTTCCTGAGAACTGTTGATGACGTTATTCAAGCCTTTGGATTGAATGGTAAAATCTACCATATAATCGTTTGGTTTTAACTCATAACGATACTCCAAGTATTTTTCCGGAGATACTTTTAGTTTCATGGAAACCACAGTGTTCTCTCCATTTTTGGTTACAGTAGGCTGAAAATAGAGGTCTTTGGTATTTAGAATGCGGCTATCGGTTGTACCGAAATTAATATTGAAATCGGTATTGCCATTTCTAACCAGGTAGATAGGAACCGAATCGAAATCGACAAACTTTTTTAGTTTAATTTCAGATAAATAACCTCCTTTATTGCTGAATTTTAGGGCTAGCACATCGTTTTCAACAACAGTTTCGTTGTTGGTAGCCGATGGAAGTGTGGATGAATAAGCAAAAGCTCCCAATTTATTGTTTAGGGCTACCAATTGCAAAGAGTCTGTTAGGGTTGCGGCAGAAAAATCCTCAGCAGTGGTAACAGCTACATCATTTTGTTCAGCAGCTTTTTTCTCGGCTTCCAATTGTTCTTGCTTGGCCTGTTCCTGAGCTGCTTGCTCTTCTTCAGTTGGTTTATTCATGTACATCATGTACACAAGTATCCCAAAAATAAGTACAAATCCGATAATCGAATTTAAGTCAATTTTCTTTTCTTCCATATTTATCTCTTCTTGTTAATTGAAGAAAACCTTGGTGGTTTATTAATATCCCTGTTTTAGGGACGTTTGGATAAGTCAAAAACCAATCCGTTTTTATTTTTGTGCCATACTGGCACTTTTTCCTGTTTTTTTATGTTTTAAAGCAGCTTTGATAAAAGCCACGAACAACGGATGTGGGTTGGCAACCGTACTTTTGTATTCTGGATGGTATTGCACACCTACAAACCATGGATGTTCTGGGATTTCAATAATTTCAACAAGTCCTGTATCTGGATTTAAACCAGTTGCCAACATACCAGCAGCTTCAATTTGCTCTTTGTAACTGTTGTTAAATTCAAAACGGTGTCTGTGACGCTCTAAAATGGTGTTGGCTTTATATACTTTTTGTGCCAATGAATTCATTTTTAAATCGCAAGCCCAAGCACCAAGTCTCATGGTTCCTCCTTTATCGATTACATTTTTTTGTTCGTCCATTAAGGCAATCACGGGATGTGGTGTTTTGCTGTCCATTTCTGTAGAATTGGCATCTTTTAAATTCAGGACATTTCTAGCAAATTCTATAACAGCCATTTGCATGCCCAAACAAATCCCCAAGAAAGGAATGTTGTTTTCCCTAACAAATTTTACAGCTTCTATTTTTCCTTCAATTCCTCTTTCACCAAAACCTGGAGCAACCAAAACCCCATCTAAATGAGAAAGTTTTACTTTAATATTGTCCTGGTTTAAATATTCGGAATGAATGGGTTCTACATTTACCTTTACTTCGTTTTCTGCTCCAGCATGAATAAAAGCTTCTAAAATAGACTTATAGGAATCCTGAAGTTCTACATATTTCCCTATTAAACCAATGGTAATTTCGGTTGTTGGGTTTTTATGACGTTGCAAAAATTTATTCCAATTGGTTAAATCTGGCGTATAGCTTTCCAAGGCCAGTTTCTTTAAAACCACTTTATCCAAACCTTGTTCCAGCATTAAATTTGGCACATCGTAAATGGTTGAAGCATCTATGGATTGAATAACAGCTTCTTCGCGTACATTACAGAATTTGGCCAATTTACTTCTTAGCTCGTCTGGCAATTCGTGTTCTGTTCTACACACTAGGATATCTGCCATAACACCAGATTCCATCAAGGTTTTTACACTGTGCTGGGTTGGCTTGGTTTTTAATTCTCCAGCTGCCGATAAAAAGGGTACCAAGGTTAAATGGATCACGATGGCATTGTTGTCTCCCAAATCCCATTTTAACTGACGTACAGCTTCCACATAAGGTAAGGATTCAATATCACCAACGGTTCCACCAATTTCAGTGATCACAATATCGTAATCTCCAGATTTGCCAAGTATTTGAACACGTTCCTTAATTTCGTCTGTAATGTGGGGAATGACTTGAACGGTCTTCCCTAAAAACTCTCCACGTCTTTCCTTTTGGATAACGCTTTGGTAAATTCTCCCAGTAGTCACATTGTTTGCCTGACTGGTTGGTACGTTTAAAAAACGTTCGTAATGACCTAAATCCAAGTCGGTTTCTGCTCCATCATCCGTTACATAGCATTCTCCATGCTCGTAAGGATTTAAAGTCCCTGGATCGACATTGATATAAGGGTCCAGTTTTTGGATGGTTGTTCTATAACCTTGTGCTTGAAGTAATTTTGCAAGAGAAGCTGCAATAATGCCTTTTCCTAAAGAAGAAGTCACACCTCCTGTTACAAATATGTATTTTGTAGTCGTTGTCATGTTGCGCTGTTAAACGCAGGCAAATTTACAAAATTAAACCTGTAATCAAGGTAAAGTTTTGGGTAATTTATTTTATTTAAATTAATAGGTGATTTCAAAAAAACTTATTTGATTATTATCTATTTTTGAGTAAACCAATCCTCTAACTTTAAAAATAGATTTATGAAAACCATCACAAAAAATTGGCTGTACCCAATAATGTTTTTTCTTATGGCACCACTTGGGTTTGCTCAAGATAATGGTACCAAGATTGAAGACAAAGAAAAATTTGAACTTGTTAAATTACAAGGAACCATTACTGAAATCAACAAAGAGACCAGAGATGTTACTGTTATTGGTGCTTCTGGGGAGTTGCATACCATACATGCCGGAGAAGATGTAGAAAGATTTGACGACATTGAAGTTGGAGATGTTGTTACCCTTGAGTTTTACAAATATTTCAAGGCTGAATTTCGAAAACCTACTGCCGAAGAAGTAGCAGAACCTTTGGTTGTTTTGGCAGAAGCTGAAAAAGCTGACTTAAAAATGAAGCCTGGAGCTGCTGTTGGTGCCGTTGTAAAAGCTGTGGTAACCATACAGGTTATTAACTTGCCCTTTATGTACGTGAATGTGCAAGGACCTAATGGTAATTTTATTTCCATTCATATGGAAGATAACGAACTGATCCAAAAATTACATGTTGGACAAGTGGTTATTATGACATATGCTGAGGCCGTTGCAATTTCTTTGACCAAGGTTGAATAATTGCCGAAGAAATTATAAATTATCCTGCGCCAATATCTTAAATCTTAGGATATTGGCGTTTTATATTTCTTATTAACTCTTCCAAGCCATTTAATTTTAATTCATACACGGTTTCCAACATCTGTCCCAATGGTCCTTCAGGAAACCCTTTGTTATGATACCAAACCACATAATATTCTGGTAAATCTATAAGATAACGGTCTTTATATTTTCCAAATGGCATTTTGGAGTGTGCCAATTTAATTAAAAACTCTTTGTCTGGTTGTATCAAAATAAATAGTTAAGATTTAAATCCTGAAAGCTTCAATAATTCTTCCTGCACAAGCTGTTCCCAATGGGCCTGAGCTTTTATATCCCTTGAAAAATCCGTTTCCATATCGTATACATTCTGCATCAATTTCAAATCTGTTTGAATTTGATAATGTATCGAATCTAAAGTTTCAACTAGATTTTTTGAAACTTTTAGTTTAGATAATTGCTGTCTAAACTTCCTTGCATGTAATTCCGTAATATCAAAATGCAATTGTTCATGCGACAAAATGTGTGCATTGGCTCTTTCTGATTTTACCCATGATTTTTCAGGGTAAAAACTGGTTTTTACTTCTGTGCTAAACCCAATGATCTCATCGTTTTCTTTTTGAATGGCATAGTGAAAGGTAAGTCCTGAAGCCGTTATGGCAACCACATCAGTGTCTGGATCTGGTTGGTCTTTAAAATCGTTCCATGACAACTTGAATGTTTCCGACCAAGTGATGCCAGGCACATTTTGTGAAAAGACCAAACAATTAACAAGTACAAAAACCACCAAAAATCCTCCTTTATGCCACATTGTTTTCATAATACATTTATATTATTAAGTGGCACCAGGCCTTGAAGTATTTAGTTTACTTCAACAATTTTTAAATCTTGATATTTAACCAAGTAAACCGTATCGTTATAATAACCACCTAAAAATTTCTTTTTATAGGCAAATTTGTTCTCAACATATTCTGTTAATGGAGCTTCCGTGACAGAAAGGTATAAGTCTTCTGAACTTACCAAACGCAATACCACATCCATGGTTATATCAAAACCGCGGACTGCTACTTTGTTAGGCGTAATGCCATAACGCTTTTCGTATGCTTTTACAAAGGAATTATTATCGTCTTCATTGTAAGATTTGGAAATGGTTGGAAAATGAAAGTCCAAATGTGACAAATGGTAATTTGAAACTTCATCGTCTTCAAAAGCTGCATTCATATTGGTGGTAACCAAAACAATGTTGCGATCCTTATTTTTCATGGAGTTCAATTTGCTGGTGACATTGGACACAAATCCTGGGTTATCAGACTCTAAAAAGACCAGGTTTTTTCCAGGTTTTAAAGCAGCTAATAGATCTTGATCCAGAATATAAAAAGCATCTTCCCCTTTTTTGTTTTTTCTGGAAAACACTTGCGAGGCAGACATAAAGGTGCGTTTCAGGTTATCACTGACTTTGGTATGCTTTGCATCAGACACAATGATCACATGTTGCTTGATACTATCGTTTTTTACAAAATCAACTATTTTATCATAAAGTAACGATTCAGAAGGCCTGGATTGAAACACATTTTCTGTAAGTGTCACGTTTTTGGTGATTGGAGATATTACAGGAACTTGGTACGTTTTTAATTCTGAAGCTACTTTCTCTATGTTGTTTTGCATAAAGGGCCCAATAACGGCATCCACATCACTAAATTCATTGGAGTTTAAAATATGTGACACTTCACTTAATAAATTCTTAGTGTCGTAAACATCCACTTTTAAATTAACTCCCAACTTTTTAAGTGAGTCCAAAGCCATTAATGCTCCCGAATGGAAATCCATTGACATGCTAAGAAATGGATTTGAGGTAAGTTCTTTTTTTGCGTCTTGTATAGAGTCTGCATCCACTTTATTAAGTTGAAATGGCAGCATGATTACAAGATGTTTTGTATTGGAGCTCTTGATACGATCTGTTAGATCTATTTCCTGTTGCTCTGTGTTTGTGGTTTCCCCTACTGTTGCATTGTAAGGGATTTTTAAAATCATCCCTTCTTTTAAACCAGATTCTTTAAGGCCTGGATTTAAAATTTCCAATTGCTCTTGCTCCACACCCAATTTCAGTTTCAGTCTGTAAAAGCCTTCTTTTGGCAAGACTTTGTAATATGAATAGGCTTCGTCTATAGGTTTTTCTTCTTTTTGGTTAATGTTTGGCACATGTATTTGGTCTCCAACATTTAAAACCTCTCCCATATCTGGGTTCAATGCTTCCAACTGATCGATGGTAATACCAAATTTGTAGGCAATACGCCATTTACCCTCTTTTGGTAAAACCGTGTATATTTTTGTTGTGCTTTCCGGTTTTGAAACTGTAAACACTTTTTTGTAAACCGGAATTTTTAAATCATACCCTTTACGGAGGTTATTGGCATATAAAAATGTGTTGTGTTTTTTTATTTCAGCTTCTTCAACATCATATTCTTTAGCTAGGCTGTATAGGGTTTCTTTACGCTTTACCTTATGCTGTTTAAACCCAACCAATTCTTTTTCAATAGTGGCTTGAGGCGCTGAATTTGAACTTTTGGAATTGGGAATGATCAAAACTGCGTTTGTTTTGATTCCTTTTTTGGCATCTGGATTCAAACCATAGATATCTTGCGTGCTTACTTGATAGCGTTTGGCAATGCTTTCAATGGTTTCCCCTTGCTTAACTTTATGTGTTTTAAAATTTTGAGCTTGACTGGAAGCACAACCCACAATTAAAACCAAGAATAAGATGTATATTATTTTTTTCATATTATTAATTATACGGTCTAAATGGCGCTAGGCTTTTTAATTATTCAAAAAAAAAGATTGCAACATAATACCTTAATTTTACAAGCCCACAAGGTTTATAAATCCTTTGGGCTAAATAATAAAATAGCATTATTCAATAAAATTCCAGATATCCTAGGAATTTATTATTCCCACTCTATGGTTGCAGGTGGTTTTGAACTAATGTCGTATACTACCCTATTAACGCCTTTTACTTTATTTATTATATCGTTTGATGTTTTTTGCAAGAATTCATAAGGCAAATTCACCCAATCTGCTGTCATCCCATCCGTACTTTCAACAGCTCTTAAAGCTACACATTTTTCGTAGGTACGTTCATCTCCCATCACTCCAACACTATTTACCGGTAAAAGTATGGCTCCTGCTTGCCAAACTTGGTCGTACAGACCCCAAGTTTTCAGTCCATTAATAAAGATGGCATCAACCTCTTGCAATATACGCACTTTTTCGGCAGTGATATCCCCTAAAATCCTAATGGCCAGTCCTGGTCCTGGGAATGGATGACGCCCTAATAAGTTTGCGTCCATACCCATGGAAGCTCCTACACGACGTACTTCGTCCTTAAACAATGCTTTTAGAGGCTCCACAATTTTTAGTTTCATGAAATCTGGCAATCCACCTACATTATGATGGCTTTTAATGGTAGCACTTGGTCCTCCTGTTGCTGAAACACTTTCAATAACATCTGGATAAATAGTTCCTTGAGCCAACCAAGTAACATCTGAAATTTCATGGGCTTCATCATCAAACACTTCAATGAACACGCGACCAATAGCTTTACGCTTTTCTTCTGGGTCGCTTAATCCAGCAAGTGCTTCCAAAAAGCGTGCCGAAGCGTCCACACCTTTTACATTAAGTCCCATGTCCTTATACTGATCCAGAACTTCCAAAAACTCATTTTTACGCAACAAACCGTTATTTACAAAAATGCAATACAGGTTTTTACCTATGGCTTTATGCAACAACATGGCTGCTACGGAAGAATCCACACCTCCTGAAAGTCCAAGAACCACCTTATCGTTACCTATTTTTTGCTGTAGCTCTTCCACTGTCTCTTCAACAAAGGATTGTGGTGTCCAGTCTTGATTTACCTTGGCTATATGCACTAAAAAATTTTCCAATAACTGTTTCCCATCGGTTGAATGGTACACTTCAGGATGAAACTGAATGGCATAAGTTTCTTCTCCTTCAATTTTAAAAGCTGCATTTTGCACATCGTGCGTACTTGCCAATAAAACACCCTTAGTTGGAAGATGTTTGATGGTATCGCTATGGCTCATCCATACCTGACTTCCTTCGTTGATATTTTTAAAGAAGGTTTCATTGGGTTTTATGTAGGATAATTTAGCCCGACCATATTCCCTAGTATCCGAAGGCGCTACTTCACCTCCAGAAAAATGGGCTAAATATTGTGCGCCATAACACACAGCCAAAACCGGTTTTTTACCTCTGATTTTTGATAAATCTGGATGAAGTGCGTTTTCACCTCTCACGGAAAAAGGGCTTCCTGAGAGTATGACAGCCTTGTATTCTTCAAGCTTGTCAGGAATTTTGTTAAATGGGTGAATCTCACAGTAAATATTGAGTTCCCGAACTCTTCGCGCAATTAGTTGTGTGTATTGCGAACCGAAATCTAAAATAAGTATGTTGTTGTGTTGCATGCGCAAAAATAGTAATTGATTTTTGAATAGCTATTTATGATTTATACTTTTTTGCCACGAATTTACGTATGCTTTATGACTTGTATCTTTTCTACGTATTGCCGAACTTGTTTTCAGCATGCCATACATTCAATAATTTAAAACAATGCTTAATTCATGGTTTCCAAAATCAACCGAATATCTTCTTCAGTGGTATCTGGATTGATAAAACAAAAACGTGAAACCGTTTCATAGGTATCTCCATTTTTCCATTTGGTTGGTGTTACCAGGGCAAAGCCTTTTTTATGATTTTCGTAGGTCCAATGGGTATAATCCTCGGGTTTCCATCCTTTTCTCCTATAAAGCACACAGGATAAGCTTGGTTCCCTTACCAATTCCACATGAGGGTTTTCCTCTATCATTTTGCCAGCTATTTGTGCCAACTCAATCCCTCTTTCCACAGATTGTTTGTATCTGTCCGTTCCATGGGTAGCCAAAGAAAACCACAAAGGCAATCCACGTACACGACGAGTTAATTGAATTTGATAATCGGTAGGATTGAAACCATGTGCGCCTTCGTCCTTAAAAATATCCAGATAAGAACCTTGTTGCGAATGTGCATTTTTGGCCAGTTCTGGTTTTTTGTATATAACTGCGCCACAATCGTAAGGTGAAAACATCCATTTATGAGGATCTATGGTGATACTATCTGCACGTTCAATACCGTTAAATAAATGTCTTACGGAATCGGCTGCCAAAGCGCCTCCACCATAAGCTGCATCCACATGGAACCAAATGTTTTCCTTTTCACAAATATCGGCAATACCTTCTAAATCGTCAATGATTCCAGCATTGGTTGTGCCTCCAGTTGCCACAACTGCAAAAAGTCTTTTGCGTTGGTGAAAGTTTAGGTTATCTATGGTTTTTCGCAGATCGGCTCCAGTTAACCGTTCTTCAGAATCTACCAAAAGAATGTCCACATCGGCCACTTTTGCCATGGCTTTAATTGAAGAATGCGCTCCAATGGATGTAATGATCAAGCCTTTCTCCCTTTTATAAGTTTCGTCTTTCCGCCAATGTTCCCTGGCTGTAACAATTGCCGATAAGTTGGCAGCTGTTCCTCCACTGGTAAAAACCCCAAAAGCACCTTCTGGCAAACCTGTTAAGGACACAATCCATTTCATGGCTTCGTTTTCACAAAAAATACCACCAGCACCTTCCATCCAATACGCACCATGAATGCTTGAGGCAGAGGTTACCAAATCGAACATAATGGCTGCACGCGTTGGGGAAGCTGGTACAAAGGCCAAGTTTCTTGGGTGGTCTACAGGCACATTGGCTTTAGACAGGTATTCTTTCCATAAATTGAAAGCATATTCGCCACCAACACCTTTTTCGGTAACGGTTTCGCCAACAAGTTCTTTAAGTTCTTCGTATTTTTTTGGTTTTCCTATAGGATGCTCTGTAGCAGAAATCCTGCCAATGGCATATTTCATAACATCCAAAGTCATTTCTATCAGGTCTATATCTATTTTGTGCATGGATTCACTCTAAGTTTAATATTAAAAATTGCTGTTTTAGAGGTTGCAAATTTAACATTAACTGCTGAATAAATTGGTCTCCATATTCCAAATAAAACTCAGAAAAATTGGCTTGACGTTCTTGAAGGCTGTGATTTGGGAACAATTCGTTTTGAAGAGCCACAACGCGATCTAAAATTTCCTTTAATTGTCGCTTTTGGGCTTTAAGTAATCTTTTTTCCAGGTTTTCCAGACCTTTAATTTGTTTTCTCTCCTGAGCTGAAACGGCTCCCATAAAAGATTTATCGGTTTTTTTGGCTATGGCATACAGTGCTTTAAATTGCTTTTTTAAAAAGGTTTTTTGTTCTGAAAAATCGATGTTGATTTCAGAGTGTTTTCTGGTTACCTTTTCAATCAAGTCGTCCTGCTTTAAAAACAAATCGGCTATCTCAAGGTCTAGTTTTTCAAGTTTCTTCTGCTGTTTTACTGAAATCAATAAGGCTGAATTGCGAAGCAATAACATAGGAAAAGGGACTTGCTGTGCTTCAAAATTGGATTTTAATTGAAACCAGTAAGCCAATTCCCCTCCTCCTCCAATATAACAGAGGTTTGGGAGGACGACTTCTTGGTACAAAGGCCTTAAAATCACATTTGGGCTAAACCTTTCCGGTGCTTTATTAAGATGTTGTAGAATCTCAC
>Ga0070728_10002075_pt1 | contig 26416 bp, 24 predicted proteins | sample tdDd471_FD_66723 | JGI IMG/M metagenome (GOLD analysis project Ga0070728, IMG submission 66723) | Marine sediment microbial communities from the Atlantic coast under amendment with organic carbon and nitrate - tdDd47.1 | ecosystem: Environmental > Aquatic > Marine > Coastal > Sediment | place...
CCTGTTGGTTCAGGTCTCCCGACCTGAACCTCATCTTTTGTCCAAGATCCTGCATCTAGATCATCTTCTATATCTACTACAATCTAAAAAGGTTATACCCGTTCAAAGTTAGACCACCCAGCCCAATAAGTAACAGATATTTATGATTAAAATCAGTTTTTGGAATAAGCTGATTTATTATTCTCTCCATACGGGTAAGACGATACTTTTATGAAAGGGAAATGCAATGACAAGCAAAGCACAAGGCGTAAATATATGGATTCCTTTAGTGGTAATGCTGTCTTTAATTTTTATTGTATCTTGTGGCAGTGGTGAAGATACAGATTTAACGGATGGAGATCAGGAATCTGTTGTGGATGGTGACAAAGAAAGTAGCATGGATGGAGATGTTGAAGATTCAGAAGAAAATACAACTACAGATGGTGATGATGATTCTTTTGAAGACGAAATCGAAGAAGAGCAAGAGGCAATTGTTTCTGAAACCATTTTCTCATCCTATATTGACGAAGAAAAAACAGTAGCCTATGTGGATCTTCCCCGTTATCTTGGGAAATGGTACGAAATCGCTACATATACCATTCCATTTCAGGATGGCTGCACCGGCTCAACTGCAACATATGGCGTGAATGAAGACAATTCGATTTCCGTTACTAACGAGTGTTTCCTGGAATCTCTGGATGGAGAATATAAAATCGATACTGCCAGAGCAGAGATCATAAACTCTGAAACCAATGCTGAGTTGATAGTTTATTTCACTGAAGCTTTCGGAGCAGATTACTGGATAATCGAACTTGATGGATCGGAATCCGAAGAACCATATGAATGGGCCGTGGTTGGTAGCAGTCTTTCGATCTTTCTCTGGGTTCTTAGTAGAAACCCGCAAATTGAGGATACAAGACTTGAGATGATTCTGGATCGACTCGAAGAAAGAGGATACGATATAGAGAAACTGGATTTCACACTCCAACCGGAAGAAGATGATAATCTCTGATTATCCTCATAGCATTTAGCATTGTTCAGGTTAGAAACCTGAACGGAAATATTTAGGAGCAAGGTGGAACCGTTGCTCCAACACGAAAAAATGCCTGACAGAAATACCCTCAAAGGAACCTAAAAAAAGCATCCTGCCACCGACGGGTGGCTATAGGCCAAGAGCAGCTTGGCCACGTGCCACCAATTGTCATGGCCACCCAGCCCTTTCTTTTTTCTGTAAAACATTTGTACAAACTATGCAATTATCTTCATATAAGAATAATTAAAAGCCAAGTCAGAGACTTGCTCCAACCTCACACTCCATCATAGCAAACCAGAGTTCCAGTTGCATTATCAACGCAAATCTGATTAGGCAGGCAATCGCTTACGCCATTTGGGCAAGGTGCATTAAGTAAAGTGCAACAAGCGTTGTAACAAATCTCTGTGTCTTCATTACAGTCTTCACCACCAATTGTACAAGGTGTAACACATTCAGGAATTTCTTCATAATCTGGATCAGGTATGCATTTTCCACCAATTTCATTAGGTTCTTTCTGGCATTTGTAGCCTATAACACAATTGTTGTCATTTACACATTCTCCAGGAGTGACGGTATGCGTGCCACATATTCCAAGTGATTCAATACAGGAAAAATAATCAGGACAGTCTTCATGAACCACACAAAATATTACTCCACCATCTGGTGAGTCCCCATCGTCACATTGAATCATCATGAATCCGCTGAGCATAATTATAATCGTAAGCAAAAACAGTCTGTAACTTTTATCAATGTTACTCATAATATTTTTCCCTTAATATTTCCGTTCAGGTTTCTAACCTGAACAATGATAGATTCTATCAGGGACAACAATTAGCTTTCCCTCGTGTTGGAGCATGTCGCTGACATGCTCCTTAATATTTTGTCCGAGACACATAATACCTTAGGCATGAACCTGTGGAGCCGATCAGCGATCCGCTCCAACTTGCGAAACGGAAACATTAATGAGCAAGGTGGAACCGTTGCTCCAACACAGGATACTTCAGCCCCTAAATAAACTTATAGCATTTGAATTATAACACAGTCACAATAAAACCAACAGGATTCGATTACTTTTTACCAGCCTTGCCATCCAGCACGTTGCGCATGGTTTTACTTAGCATCTTGATGCTGATGGGTTTGGAGGCCCAGGCCATGGCACCATCCTTGATTAGCTGTCGCGGTTTCTTTTTGGAATCTGCACCGGAGAAAAGCACCACCTTGGCAGCATCGTTGATTATGCGAATCAGCTTGAAAACCTTCTTGCCATCCATTCCCGGAAGCCCTAGATCAAGCAGCACCAGATCGATTTCATCTTTGAAAAGACCGTAAATCTTCAAGCCTTCATCACCACCGGAGGCCAAAAGCACCCTGTAGCCCAGGTTGGAAAGGCTGGTTTGCAGCAGGTTTCTGATAACCTGTTCATCATCAATAACCAGAATAGTTTCACTGCCACGAACGGCCTCAGCCGGTTCGTCCGAATTTTTATTGTCATTCTGCTGAGCTATCGGCAAATAAACAGAAACTGTCATACCACCGTTTTCATTGTGGGCCACAGTGATAGATCCGGAGTGCGACCGGACAATGGCATGCGCCACAGAGACACCCAAACTTACCGGCTCGTCTTCCGATATGGGTGTAAAACTAGGCTCAAGTATTGATATTATACTATCAGCATCTACCGCCCGACCACTATCTTCCAGATACAGAACGCCATAATTTCCAGGTTTGATGCCAGCCTTGACAACATCATCATCCTCTAAAACAACAACTTTTTTACTGCGCAAGGTCAACTCGCCATCGGTCATGGTTTCATTGGCGTTCAAACAAAGGTTGACAATCATCTGTTGAACCTGTGCCGGGTCACCTTGCAGCATCAGTTTTTTCTTGGTCAATCGCTGAACAAGATACAATTCCTTTTTCATCGAATGCCGCAGCAGTTTGCTGGCGTAACGTGCAATATCGTTGAGATTGAAAAGCTCCTGCGAGGTGGTTTTCTGTCTGGAAAACTGCAGTAATTGCTGAGTCAGATCGCTGGCTCTGGCGCAGGTTTCCTCTATCACATTGGCATATTGAAGAATCTGTTCGTTCTCCTGCTCCACCGCCTGAATCAAATTGGCATAGCCCAAAATTCCCGAAAGCAGGTTGTTGAAATCATGGGCAATTCCACCCGCCAGATTACCGACGGCTTCCATGCGCTGGGCCTTGAACAGCTCCAGTTGCACGGTTTCCTGATCAGTCACGTCGCGACCAAGTTCCACAATCAGGCGGGAATCAGTTCTCACATCGCCAATCAGAATGGCAGTCAGAGAATATATTTTACCTTCCCATTCAAGGCGGGATTCTTTCGATGGATTGTCAAGATCCAGATGTTTTTCTGCCTTGTGAAGTGCCAGCAGATCTTCCCGGTCTTCAGTCGCCTGCTCGACAGATTGCCCAACCAGATGGCCGAAAATCTCGGAAGATGTCTGATTCTGGTAGGTTACCAGCAAATCCTCGGTCTTTACCATAATGGAAAACGGTAGATTATTCAATAGGTTGGAATTAAACTGCTGCAAGAAAAGGATCTCTTCTTCCTGCTGTTTAAAGGCGGTCAAATCCTCCACAACCAGGGCAGTGCAGGGTCGACCGGAAATAACCAGATCCACACTTTTAGTCTGCACATAGCGAATTTCGCTGTTTTTTGTTACATGCAGGGCGCGTCTTTTCTCAAGTTTTATGCCTGGCTCAGAGACCCAGAAAATGCTGTTTTTGTCACGTTTATCTGTATCCTGAATCTGCAAATCGGCGAGAGTCAGTTTTCTAAATTCATCCTGACTATAGCCATAAAACTCTACCGCCTGTTCGTTTACATCAAAAATATTTCCCGTTTCAGGTTCGGCAGTGACTATTGCAACACCGCAATTTTCCACAAAGTTTCCGACTCTGGTTTCGAGTTCATCAACCTTGTCCACCAGCTTGCGACGCATAACCGCCGAGGCAATCACTCGCTCTACCAAAACAGCTAAATTGTTATCATTAACCAGAAAATCCACTGCGCCGGCCTTGAAGGAACGCTCGATCAAATCCGGGTTTAATTTGCCTAAAAGCACAACGGTGGGAATGTCGAAATTGTTTTTAAACCAGCTTTTTAAGATGCGACCGGGAGGGTGGTCTTTGAGATCAAGGCTTAGAATAACAACATCCGGCCTGCGCTGTGCGCAAAGTTTCATGCCGGATTCCAGACTTCTGGCTCTGACCCAATGTGTCTCGACACAAGAAGAGAAGCGAATTTTTTTTAGTTCGGCGGAAAGTTTATCGTCATCGACAACAAGCAATACACCACAGTTTTCCAGTTTCATAATCAATATAAATCCAGCTAGTTACAAGTTAAACAGGCACAATCAAATCCAAGTTGAACACCTGCCAACAAACTCGGGATATATAAAAAAAGCAATACTCGTAACACGTAAGGTTCGGCTAAATCCACGATCTCTTTAATATTTAACTTCTGCAAACCGTATATTATTCCACCACTTTATAGCATATTTACCTGATTAAATGCACACATTTTCTGCATAACATCTGTAATAAAGTAGTATTTTAAGGGGATTAGAAGCCATAATATGTCACACCGCTGATTTATTGCGACTGTAATTAAATGATCCCAGCGGTTTTTTGGCGAGGTGTTTTTTATCATGACATAGACAAAAAATCCGACATTGATTTAAAATATATCCTCAGTTTTCCTGACTGTTTACCTTTTGCTCCATTTTGTTCTCATTTTCTGCCACATGCTCGCAAAACTGGAGCTGCCGGACGGGTTTTTCGCATATAAGTAACTGATATCTATGTGAAATGTTTTTCAGTCTAAAGAAACAGGCGATTCCCGGCGACTATAACTTCCATTATTTCCAATCAGGCCAGATCGGCCAACAGATTTATATCTGCCTAAATTTGCAAGTAGCTGTAATTATAGTCTTTTTGTTTTCTCAAAACTGGCCCCGGCCACAATATTTATTAATACTTTCAAATACTTACGAAGTAACACACATAAAGTTAGAACGGAAAATGTGGCCTCATGTACTCTCATGTAGCCTCATATATTCTGCCGTACCCTCATGTATCTTAATGTTCTTTGATGTGGCTTTATGTAACAACAAAGTATATTGCTGTAGGCTCATGTCAGTCAATGTAGCTTGATGTAGCTTGCAAAATCACCACTTAATAATGTCTATTGTGAGGTTGGGTTGGTTTTCACATCTCTTTTGCCAGATTTACATCTGATATTTGCGACAGTACAAATTTATCTCCTTTTTCACAAAAACATAAAAACTGGCACAGACCCGATAGTCTGCCTTTCAAAAAATCTCTCGTAATTATAAATTATTTGCGGTAAAATATTTTGCGTTTTTTATTAGAAACAAGGACAAAGACAATGAATTGCCCAAAATGTAAAGCAAGCGTTCACGATGGTGCCCAGTTTTGTGGTGTTTGTGGCTACAACCTACAGCAAAACACCGAAAACCCATACACAGAACAAAGCACAAATATGGACCAGCAAAGCTATCAAACTCAGCTCAAAAACGGCTTGATAAGCAGTTCCATCAGTGACGGCTGGCGTATCTTCAAAGCAAACTTTCTCTTGATTTACATTATGATGATTAGCGTTCTTGTAATAAATATCGTACCAAATGCTCTGCTGGGCAATAATGCAACCGGTTTTATTATTTCGCTTTTTATCGGAGTGTTTCTTGGAGTGATAAACGCCGGCTTCTCCTGGGCAATTTTGAAGGCGGTTCGTGGTGAAGAAGTCGAGTTTGAAGATATGTTTTCAGGATTTAAAAAACTGGCTCCACTTATCACTGCCGGTTTTATTATTGCAATTTTCTCCGCCATCTTCTTTGGCCCTGCAGGAATGCAAGACGAGGACAACTTCAACTTTCTGACTACTATACTATTCATACCAGGAGTGTACATTTCACTCGGCATCTCGCAAACCATGCTGCTGATTATGGACAGAAACTTCGAGGGAGTACCTGCCTTGAAAGCCAGCTGGCAAATGATGACAGGCTACAAACTGAAGCTACTGATTTTAGGCATCGCTTTAATCGGCATCAACTGCTTAGGAGCATTGGCATTATTGGTCGGCCTGCTGGTTACACTCCCATGGGCCATTGTCGCCAGTGTGGCCTTTTATGATAGACTGGTTCAGTTGAACCCGCCAGATGATCAGTAATTGGTTCTCAAGTTTGAAATATCAATTTATAATAAACAGATGACTGACTGCACCTGCTTATAATTAAGCCATGAAACATTTTTAACTCATCAATTCCAGTAACACGCAAGGATATAAAAAAATGAATTGCCCCAAGTGTAATGCAAGCTTTCCCGAAGATGCTCTGTTTTGTGGTGTCTGTGGATTTAAATTTAATGGCGAGACTGTAGAATCATCCAGTGATATCAACACTAAAAAAAGTGCCCCTTTAAAAGCTGAAAAACAAGTGGGTATTATCAGAGGATCATTAAGCGATAGCTGGCAGGCACTTAAATCCAACTACTTCAAAATTTATGCAATGCTGTTGATCTATGTAATGCTGGTAATTCTGATAATCGGGCCAATCAGCTTTATCTCGGGCATATTCTCTGTGGTAAGTGGAACCGCGCAAATTTTATCTGTAGTATTTGCAATTTTTGGAATGACCATCTATGCCGGCCTTGCAATGTCATTTGTAAAAATGGTCAGAAAAGAAGAGACTCACATAGCAGAGATGTTTTCAGGTTTCAGAAAAATAATTCCAATTTTCGTGGTCTGGCTAGTGTTTTTGGTTGCACAGGCAATACCATTTATTATTGTACTGTTTACCGGGCTACCGGATGAAGCACAGATACAGGCGATGTTTGCAAGCCAGCCAAAAGAAATTCTGGCAGCTGCCGTTGCAGTTTTTATTCTGATAATCTTTGCGATAATCACTATCTCGATGGGATTTGCCCAGACCTTTTTATTGATAATGGATAAAAACTGTGGTGGAATCAAGGCTCTTATCACAAGCTGGAAAATCATGCGTGGCTATAAGTTCAAATTCTTTTTACTGTATCTAAATTATGTAGCTCTTTTCGCACTAAGCGCAGTAACTATGGTAATATTGATCCCGCTATTGAAAGGTCTTGGTTTTGAAATGTCCTGGCTGGTTATTCCTCCGGTTCTGCTACTTTTAGTGTTGGTTGTCGTGCCATGGATGATGGTTGCATTTTCAGCCTTCTACAACAGACTGCCTCAGCCAGAGCTACCCCAGCCAGCAACACAACAAACAGCAACACAACAAACAGCTACACCGACACCAGAAACATCGCAGCCGGAAATGCAACAGGCACAGCAGGCACAACTGCCCCAAGCGAATCCCTCACAAGCCAAATAGCCAGCCTGAAGGATCAGCCAAAGATCCGCTCTGCAACGATATAAACTAGTTTTATACTTCAGGTGGTGCCAGACAAGGCACCACCGAAGAGGTTTTCGTCGCTATCCCCGTCACCTTCTGCTTCGGCTTCTCCATAATTCGGCATGGCAAGAAACGTAACCGCTATTGCAAACATCATCAGCCATTTGATAATCAAGTCCATACTGTTCTCCCTGTATAGATCTCAGATGCAAAATCAGTATAACATAACTTGTTTAAATATCACAAATCTAGTTTGGATTATTTATGAGCCGTGATTCAGTTTGTCGTGTTGAATCGGATTTCGTTAAAAAGATCATTGCCTGATAAAAAAAAACCGCCCCGAAATGGAGCGGCTTTGAGTTTGCTGACAAAGTGGTGTTGCTTGGACAAAGCAAACATCAACATGCGTCATACCTGCGAAAGCAGGTATCCAGATTTTGGAATCAATGGCATTTGTTTGACGGAGTTTTTGCCTTTATTAGTTTATTCATGAAACTATATTCTTAATTATTTCAGTTGCATAGCCATGTGGATTCCCGCTTTCGCGGGAATGACGAAATAACTAAGGCACATGTATATTGAGTCACGCAAAAAGATTATACAGCAGTGACTTTTGAATAATATTAATAGATTTTACTTTGTCAACACAAAAAAAGCCGCCCCGAAATGGAGCGGCTTTTTATGTATTAGATAAAGCTTTAGTGTCTGAAACTTCTCTGGCCGGTGAAGACCATGGTTGCGCCGACTTCGTTGCAGGCTTCGATTGACTGATAGTCATTCATGGAGCCACCAGGCTGCAATACTGAACGCACGCCTTCTGAAAGACCCACATCAATACCGTCACGGAAGGGGAAGAAGGCATCGGAAATCATGGTGGAACCTTTAAGGTTGCCATTGGCTTCCTTGACTTCTGCCAGGATTTCGTTCTTTTTGTCAGCATCTTTCAGATCATTGAAAGGCATGTTGTGACGCTCGAAACATAAGCGGTCGCCCATTTTGCGATAGGCTTTGTCACGTGCGATTTCGGCCACGCCAACACGATCCTGCTCGCCGGTACCGATACCGACAGTGGCGAGGTCTTTTACGTACAATACGGAGTTGCTGGTTACGCCAGCTTCGACCATCCAGCCAAAGAGCATGTCTGCATACTCGGCATCGGTGGGTGCGCGCTCGACTTTGTAGCCTTTACCTTTATATTCGGTTTCGGCGATTTTAAGGTCGGCTTTGGTGCGAGCCAGAGGAGTAAATGAATTCTGAACCACCAGACCACCATCAATAAGGCCCTTAAATTCCAAGGATTTCATCGGGGCGAAATCGGCCAAACGATTCATGTTGTCGATTCTCATGATACGCAGGTTTTTACGTGATTTCAAAACTTCCACGGCACCTTCTTCAAAATCAGGGGCAACCACGACTTCGGCATAACGCTTGGCAATCTCTTCGGCGGTAGCTTTATCTACCGGCACGTTACAGGCAATGCAGCCACCAAAAGCGGCAACACGATCTGAAAGATCGGCTTTGACATATGCATCGACCAGATTATCGGCCATGGCAACACCACAGGGATTGTTGTGCTTCATGATGGTTACTGCCGGTTTGTCGGTCAGGTAACGCAGGATATTCAAGGCGTTATCGGCATCGGTGAGGTTGGTCTTTCCGGGATGCTTACCAAACTGCAATAATTCTGCATCGGTAACCAGATACTGACCGGGCTCGATGGTGGTGACATCGCCCAGAACCAGATTTCCATTGACCAGTTTGTACAAAGCTGCCTGCTGGCCGGGGTTTTCACCATAGCGCAAACCCTTTTCAATTTCGTCGATTACCCAGGTAATTTTTTCGTACTGCAAAGTTGTACGTTTTTCACCGTCGATAAATGCTACTTCCATTTTGCCGGGAAACTGGTCTTCCATTATTGTGCGATAGGCTTTTTTCAGATCTTCTGCCATCGGATTCTCCTTATCCTTTAATATAATTACTAACGTTTAGTTTTTATTTTTACCACTCATCCCGAGTGCTGTTTTGAAAAAACAGTGTATCGAGATTATGGTTCGATACAATTTGTCTTCGGCACCATGTGCCTGCGATAAATCACTCACCATGAGCAAAAATACTTAAGCAATTACAAGATTACTACAAATTTATTTCTGCAAATCGTAGATATTGCCCAAATCTTCCGGATTCTGCTTGCTCAGATAGGCGGAGATATTGCTGTCGTATTCGGCTGTATGTGCAAAAGCTTTCTGAGTCAGCGCAAAACGCATGGCCAGATTCAGTTTGCCGTCGTTACCTTTAAGTTGCTCGATGATTCCTGCATAATCTGAAGGATTAACCACAGAGGCCACACGATGATAGTTTTTGGCAGAAGCACGAACCATGGTCGGGCCACCGATGTCGATATTGGCTCTGGCCATTTCTACGGTAACGCCTTCTTTGGCAACGGTGTCCTTGAAGGGATACAGATTAACCACCACCATATCAAGAGCATAAGCATCGGTGCGCTTTAAATCTTCCTGATGCGACTCGTTATAGGTTTCGGTCAGAATGCCGAGATAGATTTTAAAATCGAGAGTTTTAACCAGTCCGCCCTGAGTTTCGGGCTGTCCGGTGTAATCGGAAACCTGTGTCAGATGCTTGGTGGCTTTTTCTTCACCCAAAATTTTACCGATTGCGGCATAGGTTCCGCCGGTTGAGTAAAAATGAATATCAGGATTGATTTCAATAAGGGCAGGAACCAGCTCATCCAGGCCACTTTTATCGGAAACACTAAGTAAAACTCTGTTGACTTTTACCCAGTTATCAATTTTTTTCACTACATTCACTGCCATCGAATCCTCCATTGTCCTGTAGTCATTCTTAAAATTCACCTGGAATTGAAAAAACGACTTCCATCTACTAGTCCATACTTAATTTTAAAAAGCGACTTGAATATACCCATAACGGAAAAATTTTCAAGTGCTAAATCGGAAAAAGTTTGTATTGACTGAAAAAATTAGGCGCAATATAGTCGAACATAACAACAGAGATAATAATCAAAGGAGGCATCATGCCGCTGAAAATCACCAAGCAACTGATTTTTCTAGCGATTATAGTATGTTGTATATTTTTTACTCAATGCAATGAAAGCGAGGAAGAAAACCCGGATAGCTTTACCCTGAGTTCCACAGCCTTTACTGAAGGTGGCAAAATACCCCAGAAATACGGTTGTAGCGATAATCAGGATCACCTGCGCCCATCAATTCCATTAACGTGGTCAAATGCTCCTTTAGATACCAAGAATTTTATTCTGCTGATGGATGATCCCGACCCGGTTGCACGCTACTGGATTCACTGGATAGTGATCAATATTCCGGCAGATATTACAGATATTGCAGAAGGTGAGACCTTGACTGAGGACAGCACGATACTGCTTAATAGCTGGGGCGAGGAAAAGTTCGGCGGGCCGTGTCCACCAAACGGCATCCATACCTATCGTTTTCAGCTTTTTGCCATGAGCCAGCAGGTCATTGCACTTGACTCAAGCGATAAAAAAGGCGATGAATTAACCAATGAAATCAAGGCCATGAACCCTTTGGCGGTAGCTACTTTAACGGCGGATTATCCTTGAGGTGGGTGTATTATAAATGCGTGTACTTACCTTGGAGCATGGCAGCGACCACTGCTGTCCGGTTAAAACATCGCAGGTTCAATTCTCCTGAATTGAACCTTGAATTATGTCTTATCGAGTTTTCCGACTCGATTGTCTTGATATTAAAATGATCAATGAATTCAGGACTTCTAGGGCGGGTCAGGAGACCCTTTAAGACTTAGTAGGTCGAATTAAATTCTAATCCGACACCAATTGATTGTCGGATACATTGTATCCGACCTACTATACTGAATATGCTACTCTTGCTCAACCATCAAGTTCAGCAGAAATACCATGGAAAAACACCACGGAGCATGGCAGCGACATGCTCCAGCAGAGGCTATCGCAGCTTTTCAACAAAGCTGGGTAACAAGTTACCCATCCTACTGAATTTACTACAGATCTAGATTGTAGAACCAATTTTCACGCTCAGTGGAAAGCCACCATGCCGTTAATGTCGCCTTTGGTTCTGAGTGGTTCCAGATGCTCGAAGATTGAGGGGTCGGTGAATTTGTAGCCCTTTTGGGGAAAGACTATCACACCGTTTTCAAAGCTGCCCATGAAGATAATCGGCTCTGCTTCCGGTGTATACCCCAGCTGTACAATGCTGTGACCGGGCTGGGTGCCTTCGTGGGTTTTGATACCCTTTTTAAGATAATATACGCCCTGTGGCAAAAGAGGCATCAAACCTTCAATAAACTCCGGGGCGTTTTCTATGCCGGGGCCACTTTTGGTGAACTTCCAGATATTGTTGACATTTTTCTCAGGCAACTGCACAAAAGGCATGTCCTTGTCACTATGATTATGGAACATCACCAGCCTGCCGGCCGGAACCGCTTTTGGCTCTGAGGGCAAAGCAACGCTTGTTCTGTACAAACCACATTTTGGAAGATCTTTTTTGTCCGACATAATATTTTTCCTGACTGTATCTCTGATTTATACGGCAGGTGCAGACCGACTGAAAAGTCGGTCTTTGCACCAAAATTTATTAACTGGCCTCTTTAGTCAAAAGCTTCTGCCATTCTTCTTCTTTCATGGCAAAACTTTCGTCTGCTGAGGGGAAACTTTTTGCAGCAACTTCTTCACAATATGCCCTGGCAGCGTTTTCAATACGCTCACCAATTGTCTCCCATTGTTTTACAAACTTGGGAGTAAAACCGGATCTGATTCCCAGCATATCATGTACCACCAGAACCTGTCCATCGGTGTTGTTGCCGGCACCGATTCCAATAGTAGGTATGTCGAGTTTCTGAGAGATCAGCTCGCCTACTCTGTCCGGTACACATTCCAGAACCACCATACAGGCTCCGGCATCCTGAAGACGAAGTGCGTCTTCTAAAATGATAGCAGCGGTATCGGCATCTCTGCCCTGTACCTTGTAGCCACCAATCATTCCGGCAGTTTGCGGGGTAAGTCCCAAATGTCCCACGGTGGGGATACCGGCCCTTACCATCGCGCCCAAGGTATCGGCAACCTGTCCACCACCTTCAAGTTTGACGGCTTTTGCACCGGCTTCCTTGATGAAACGACCGGCGTTTCTGATGGCCTGCTCATGGTTGACATTGTAGGACATAAACGGCATGTCGCCCAGTACAAAGCTCTTGCTCGCACCACGAGCAACGGCACTGGTCAGCATAATCATTTCGTCCATGGAAACAGGTAAGGTGTCGGGATAACCCAGAACAACATTGGCGGCAGAATCACCAACCAGAATGATGTCGACTCCGGCGGAGTCCAGGGCTCTTGCAGTAGGTGCATCGTAGGCGGTAAGCATTGTTATCTTCTCACCTCGTGCTTTTTTCTGCATTAACAAAGATAAATCTACGGCTTTTTCGTGCATGGCGTCTTCTCCTTTCTACATAATAAAAGTACACCTGCCGAGCGGCATTGTATGAGAGACGGGAAGATTTGGCAAGTTTGATGCTTATTTTTTTGATTTTTTCGAGAATTTTGACATTAAAAATGCCAGCCGGTCACTTGGTTTTTTGCACATCGGCTCAAAAGCCACTGTATTCTATCAACATTTATCAGTAAAATTTTTCATAAATCGGCCGAATTGACAATCTCAGTTGTGCTCATACTATCATTGATCTATCTAAACCACTTATGGAGCTCTATTATGAAAAAAGCACTTACCTCATTGAACGTTATTGTGATCTTTTGCCTGATGATAAGCATGTTCTCCTGCGGAGGCGATGACAACGAAAGCAGCGATGGTTTGCAGGATGATACATTAGTTTCAGCACTTGATGCAGAACAAAAGCAAACCTTGTGTACCGAATTAATTGCAGATAACCCAAACTCCTGCTGGGTTGTGGCAAATTTCAAAACAGGACTGGAAAACTTAACAGAACAAGAGCAGGTTTGCCTAAGCAAGCTGTTGATTTTCAGTGCCAACGCCACCGTCAAAAACATCAAAGACTGCTATGCCGATGCCGACCAGACAACCTGCGAGTTGCCAGCAGATGAGATTTGTTTACCGCAGAACCCTGATAACGCGTGGTAAAATCGGAGCTTATCATCACTGAACAAACTTTTTTGATTTACACCTAGAATGGATTGATAAAATGAAAAGAAAAAACACCCTGGTGAGTTCGATATTTGCAATTTGTTTGATCCTTAGCATGTTTGCCTGCGGAGGCGATGACAACGAAAGTAGCGATGGCTTGCAAGATGATGCATTAATTTCAGCACTTGATGCAGAACAAAAGCAAACCTTATGCACCGAATTGATCGCCGATAATCCAGCTTCCTGCTGGACAGTGGACAACTTATTGCCTACTAAGGCACTTAAGGATGGTAGCTTGTTAGAAATTGAGCAGGTTTGTCTGGATAAACTTTTAACTTTCAATGCCAACGCAACAGTTAAAAACGTCAAAAACTGCTATGCCGATGCCGACCAGACAACCTGCGAGTTGCCAGAAGATGAGATTTGTTTACCGCAGAACCCTGACAATATGTGGTAAGATGGAAACAAGTCGCAAAAACGCACGGGTGTGATAGTAGCCGAAACTTGAACACGTGAATTAACAAGGGTGCATAGTCTCACGGTTTAAAACCGGGAGGCTGTGTTTAGTGGACATAGCTTCCCATCATTTCAGATATAGTGAAGCTCTGACACCTTTGCATCAGGCAGGTGTGGTGAGTTTTAGGCCGACAATACCAATAATGATAAACGCAACACTGATCAATCGTGCCGCATTTGCCGATTCTCCAAATAGCACGATTCCAAGGATCACAGTACCGACAGAGCCCACACCAACCCATACGCTATAGGAGGTTCCTATTGGAAGTTCCTTCATCGCTATACCCAATAACCAAACGCTTATTCCCATGGCAAGAACCGTCCATACAGTCGGCCACAAACGGGAAAAACCTTCGGTGTATTTCAATCCTATAGCCCAGCCAACCTCAAATAATCCAGCAAGAACCAGAATAACCCAATTCATCTATTTTCCTCTCATAATTCTGATAGCCATCCACATACGCAGAATAGCAAGATCCTCAGCCCACAAAAACCTGCTCCCAGCTAACGTCATTGCCCTCAATGTATAGTTTGAGCATACAGACGGGTAAAGTGCCTCGTCTTGGGCCTGCACTGCCGGGATTGATGAACAGCACCCCATTTTCCTCAAAAACACGGGGGTTGTGGGTATGACCCGAAATGACGATATCCAGATCGCGCATCAGGCTGCGGTTAAAGCCCTTCAGATCGTGCAGAATGTGAAATCTCTTGTTCAAGATCTCTCTGGTTTCGGTAATGGGCAAATCCGAGTGATAGCCATCCATATTGCCCCTTACGGCAATAACGGGTGCAACTGTTTCAATTTCATCCAGGACGATCTCGCTACAGACATCACCGGCATGGATAATCAGCTCGGCACCTTCCAGTGCCTCCATCAATCCGGGTCGCACCAGATCATGGGTATCTGAAATAATTGCAATGTAATGTTTTTTGTTTGCTTCGTCAGACATTCAACTCTCCAAAAAAAAGTTGAAGAATAGTAACATAAAAAAAACCCGCTCTCAAATGAGAACGGGTTGATTTTTTGGAGGCACCGACCAGAGTCGAACTGGTGATGGAGATTTTGCAGACCTCTGCCTTACCACTTGGCGACGGTGCCAATCAAAGGAAGGCTAACCCAAGTGGATTAGCCTTCAATATCTGGAGCGGGAGACGGGATTTGAACCCGCGACGTCGACCTTGGCAAGGTCGCACTCTACCACTGAGTTACTCCCGCATTCAGTTGTCAAATCAACGTTTGCGGACACTAGTGATACTCTGGTCTGTAAATTATGTCAAGATAATTTCATAAAATATTTTCATAAAATTCAGACTAGTACTGTCTGTCCTCAAAAGAGGCTTTATCACGTATGTCCAATGGAGCTTCCACGGGCTCTTTACCTGCCAATGGGTTGAATATTTTCTCGGCTTCCGAGACCGGAGGCTTGGAAAGCATGTCAATAGTCATGATGGCATCTTTTCTGTCATACATGGCATCCATGGTCTTGCCACTATCCATTCTGATGGCATCTTCCGGGCAAGCCTCGACACAGTATCCGCAATAGATACAAGTAAGCTGATCTATTGTAAATGAAACAGGATATCTGTCGACCTTTTGCCTGTCGGTATAGTATGGCTCATCAAGTTCGCCGATTTCAATCTCGATAACGTTGGCAGGACATGCCATGGCGCACATCATACAGGCCACACAGCTTAAACGACCATCCGAACGGTGAGTCAGGTAATGCCTGCCCCTTGCCCGATACGAGAGAGGAAAATTTTCCTCCGGGTATTGTTTGGTAACCACATCTTTTTTTATAGGCCAGTTACGTAGAAAATGCCTCATTGTAACTGCCATACCTTTAACAATTTCCGGTAAATACATTTTTTCCCAGAAATTAAGATCGCGGTTGTTCTGCATGTATTTAAAAGCCATTTTATCCTCTTGACCTCATGATTTCTTTCATGCCGATAATATGCTTTTACTCATTATTGGTCAAGGGCTTTGACAACTGATTTCAGATGTTTTACCTAAATTTTTTTGTGCAAGCAGCAAGATGTTTACAATTAAAATATTGTTAAGACCATTTTTACCTTGAAATCATCCATATAACATTTAGAATGAGGCGGCCTACGAGAACCAAATCAGAACTTATTACAGTTACGATTGCCATTTGGAGGTTTGTTGATGGAATTTTCTAAAAAGAACTCTGCAAAATTATTACTTGTCTTATTGCTTATCATTGTTACCTGCGGTTTTTCACTGACAGCCTGTAGCAGTAACAATTCAGAGGACGACTTTGTCGATGGCGACACCGATAATGGCGATACAGATAACAATGAAGAGCCCAGCGATGGAGACCTGGAAGATGATGCAACTGAAACAGACGGAGACGAGGAAGAAGAATTACCGGATGAAATGGGCTGCGAAGTAGATGCTCAATCGGTAGATTATGCCCAAACCATACAACTCGACCCTGAATCCATCAGCCTGAATACGGAAGTATTCACAATGCTGATTCAATCCGGTTCGATGACCAAAAATGAGGCGACACTCTGGACATATGCAGCGGATAATTTAAGCAAGCGTCTGAAAGTCTGGCGCGAAAGCGAAGTAGCCGACTCCATCGAACTGGTGTTTGATGAAGATGTTAACGCTGAAGAAGGCTATATTAAACATCGTGTCAGCGGACTGGCACCAAAAACAGAATACTATTATGCCTTTTTCGAACAGGCAGATTCCGAACCTACCGGACGTTCGATGATTGGCCGATTTAAAACCGCTTTCCCTGATGGCTGCATGGCACCTCTGGTTATCGGCGGAACTCACGGCACCAATTATGCGAAAAAACCCTACAAAGCACTGGAAATCACAGCAACCTACGACCTCGACATGTTTGTTCATCTTGGAGATTACACCTACAACGATGATGCGGTCTGGAAAGATCTGAATTTTCTTGATCAACCTTCTATGGAAAAAAACAGGGAACTCTGGGTAAAAACTCTCGATGACCCGGGATTCGAGGCATTGCTGCCCACAACTGGTCTGTATATTGTTCGTGATGACCATGAAATTTGTGACAATATGTGTCTTGAAAACAACGATTTTGAGCAAGAGTTTTTCTACACCGGGATGGATTCTTTATTCGAAACCACTCCCATTGAGCATGAAGACTACAAACTGTGGCGAAGCTACAAATGGGGTGACACCGCAGAAATCTTTTTGCTGGACTGCCGTTCCGAGCGTGTTCCAGACAGCCGTGAAACAGAAGATGCCACCTATATCGGCGCACTGCAAATGGAATGGCTCAAAGAGGGCCTGAAAAACTCCAATGCTCATTTCAAGATTATTATGAACTCTGTTCCCATAACAAAATTCGATCATCCCATCTGGTTCATGGAATTTGACCGCTGGCAGGGATATCCCGCTCAACGTGAAGAACTGCTGGATCATATTGTCGATAGCGGAATCGAAAATGTCTGGTGGCTGAGTGGCGACTTCCATCTGGGATCTGTCAACCGTGTAGAAAGCAGTGGGCCATATGCATCCATGTGGGAAATCATGATGGGCCCCGGTGGCAACGATGGCAACCCCATCTGGCCCTTTGTCAATGGCGAGCTGGACATGTATCCACCGGAAGAAGTTGTTCCGTCCCAGCAGTTTGATTTCTTGTATGGACTCAAAGCTACCACGATCGTAACCTTCGATCCTATCAAAGATACGGTTCATATACTGTTCTTCGATGCCGAAACCGGAGAGTCACTATACGACAAGGAAATAAGCTGGGAACCGATATCGGCAGTTGAATAATTATTACTGGCGATTTGAATAGCAGTTATGCCGGGCAGAAACTTGCCCGGCATTTTTTGTTTTGGTTTTAGCCATGCACGGCTGGATGCTGGAGTTTTTCCGTGTTGGAGCAGGGTTCCCACCCTGGTCCTAAATAATTCTGCAATGGTATGAATGGTGGAGTTGAAAATAGCGATAAATCAGGGTATGAACCCTGATCAGAAAAATTAAGGTTCAAGGTGGGAACCTTGAACCAACTCGACAAATGCTTGATTTTAAACACAGTCGCTACCAAACTTGAATTTTCAAATAATGTTTTATCTAACAATTATTCAGCAACTCTTACACAACGAACATGCGATTGAAAATATATGTCTCTTTCCGCGAGCTTTCCTCCTAGAAAATTTACATAAAATGCATAATTTTCGTTTTCTTCAATAAGTGATGAAGACCAATAGTCGGAACACGGACCTTTCATATCTTCTATCCAATACATGCCATTGTTTGGTCCTTCCCAATCACCACCATTAGCACAACTTGGGGTTAAGCAAGAAATTGAAAGGCAGTCATCAGTAACTTCACAAAATTGATTTGGTAAAGCCAAGCTGCTTACACCGATTGATAGTAATTCTGATATAGATGGCAACCGCCAATTATCATAGCCATTCTGAATAAGGCTGTCACAATAATCCATAGCTTCTTGCCAAGTAATTACGGACAGATTATCAGGGGGATTTTGCCACATCAAGTGAGAATCTGTATCTATCCAGACCTCACCTTCAATATTTTGGTTTGTATCACCATCAGCAATGTCTCCATCTAAAATATCTACCTCTGTGGAATCGCCATCGGTAATATCTTTTTCACTTGTATCTCCATCAATGACGTCACCATCGATAATATCTTCTTCACTGATATCTCCATCAATGGTGCCATCTCCTTCCGACAAGTCGCCGTCTGTCTCGTCACCATCTGGAATGCTTTCACCATCCGAACAGTAATTATCAACACAACGCAGATCACATTCACAATCTCTGGCACCAAGGCATGAATCGCCAACTAGACCGCGTCCGCATTCTTCACCACTATCACCACATGACAAAACAAACCCAGACAGCAAAAACAAACACAAGATGCTAACAAAATTAAACTTCATAACTACCTCCAAAGTAATTAATTGAAACAAAAAACGAATCCCCAGTCATCTTTTATAGAAAATTCGTTGTACTCAATCTAACGTGAACTGAAGATATCATACCAGAAAAATAATTTGCAAACAGTTTTTGGGGCTGTTTTATATTGTTTTGAGCAGATACTTTCTACCGTATTATCCTCACTGGACAGGTGGCCGTGAGTTGAAAACATGAATATAAAAAGGTGGCATAGACAGTATGGACCGATCGGTTCCGTTTCGCAGTCCGGTAGGATGGGTAACTTGTTACCCATCTTTTCCTGCGATGTTGTAAAAATCAAAATGATTATACTTGCTTAAACATCTCAAAAAAACAACATGTATTGTATAAATTTCAAATATCGATAAAAGAGATGGGTGAAGAATCACCCATCCTACTATCTAAATAATTCTGCAATGGTATGAATGGTGGAGTTGAAAATAGCGATAAATCAGGGTATGAACCCTGATCAGAAAATTAAGGTTCAAGGTGGGAACCTTGAACCAACTCGACTTGGTTCAGGACTTATCCGGGACAGCCACCCGACAACCTAAGCCATCATCAGCATAATTACTGCTGTTATAACCAAATTGGCGATGGCTAATGGCAGCAGGAATTTCCAGCCGAAATGCATTAACTGGTCATATCTGAATCTTGGCAGTGTCCATCTGATAAGCAATTGGAAAAAGCAGAAGAACAAGACCTTGACCACAAACACCAGAATCATCAGGGCTGCGACTATCAAGCCGGGCAGCCAGCCTGCACCCAGCATGGATTCAAACCAGCTCTGCACCATGTTCCATTCGAGCCACGGAATATGATAGGAGCCGAAAAAGAGTGTGGTAACCAGCATGGAAACAATAACAACTTCCATGAATTCACCAATGAAGAAGAGGCCGAATTTCAGCCCGGAATATTCCACGAAGTAACCGATGATTTCGCTTTCGCCTTCGGGCAAATCAAAGGGTGCGCGTTTGGTTTCGGCCACCGATGCCGCGAAAAACAGTAAAAATCCGAAGGGTTGCAAAAACACGCCCCAGTTGAAAATAGAACCTGCCTGATATAAGGCCATTTTATCAAGCATTACCGTCTGCCAAATCATGAACAGGCCGACTATGGTCAAACCCTGTGAAATCTCGTAGGAGATCATCTGGGCCGAGGTTCTCAAGGCACCAATCAGGCCAAATTTATTGTCGGAGGCAAAACCGCCCAGCACAGAGGAGTAGACCGAGAGTGAACCAAAGGCAAAGATAAAGAGGATGCCACTATTGATATTGGCTATTTGCAGCGAGATATCATAGCCGTTGATATTCACCACTCCACCGAAGGGAATCACCGCCAATGAGATTATCAAGGGCAAAATGGCTATCACCGGAGCAATCTGAAACAGAAAACGGCTTGCCCCAACCGGCATGAAATCCTCTTTGAAGATCATCTTGATTCCATCTGCCACCAGATGCACCAAACCCCAGAGTTTCCATCCTAAAACGGGGATGTAGGCCCGGTTGGGCCCTATTCTGTCCTGTATTGCAGCAGATTGCTTGCGCTCCTGCCAGGTTAAAACAGCCGCCACGGTCATGGCAAAGCCAATCATGATGGCAATTTTAACTAGCGTAACAACTACCTGCCAGACTGGTTCAAGCTCCATATTTAACGCTCCAGTTCTCCACCAATCATATTGATAGAGCCAAATGTTGGTACAATATCCGCAATCATTCCGCCTTTGCAAAGTTCAGGCAGGGCCATTGTCATAGGTAAACAGGTTGGTCTGGCACGAACTCTGTAAGGCAAGCTCCCACCGTCTGAAACCACATAGTAACCATGTTCCCCGTTGGGTGATTCTATGGCAAAATATGCCTCGCCCTTTGGAACTGCCGGGCCATTCATTATTATTTTGAAATGGTGAATCAGACCTTCTATACTGTTATAGGTTTCACTCTTCGGTGAAAGGAAAATCTTGAAATCATCAATAAATACATTACCTTCGGGCAATTTCTCAATTGCCTGATCGATAATATGCATGGACTGCTCTATCTCTTCCATGCGAATCAGGTAGCGGTCGTAATTATCACCCCTGTCACCTGTCGGCACCTCAAAATCCACTTCCGGATATTTCCAGTAAGGGTTTGCTTTTCTTACATCATAATCGCATCCCGTAGAGCGCAAAACCGGGCCGGTAAAGCCCAGGTCAATGGCATCTTCTTCACTTATCTTGCCCACATCTCTCATGCGGTCGTAAAAGATACGATTGCGGGTAATCATTTTACTGCCGTCTTCCATGGCCTGTCTGACCTTGGCAAAAGCTGCGACAATGTCATCCTCGAAACCATCGTATAAATCGTAGGCCTGTCCACCAATTCTCGACATGGAAGTGGTAAGCCTGGAACCGCAGATTTTATCGAGGATGAACCATAGTTCTTCGCGAGCCTGAATAAAATAGAGATAAACACTGAAACCACCAAGCTCCATTACAGAAGCTGCTACACAAACCAGATGATCGCAAACACGTGAAATCTCGGTGACAATCAAACGCACCCACTGGCCTCGATCCGGCAATTCAACCCCGCAGATCTTCTCCACAGCAGATGCATAGGCTGCATTATTGGCCGGGGCAGAGCAGTAGTTGAGGCGGTCGGTAAAAACCATGTTCTGGTTCCAGTCGCGATGCTCGCACATCTTCTCGAAACCACGATGTAAAAAACCAATACTGACATCCATATCAAGCACTGTCTCACCGGATAGTTTGGTATCCAGCTTGACAATGCCATGTGTGGCAGGATGTGAAGGCCCAAGCTGTATCTCCATCACGTCGCTGGGCAGCTCTTTTCCTTCAATATCTTTTTGAGGATCACTCATTATTTTTCCTTGCAATATTTACAAGTTAAGTTGTTTGAATACATCACACAATTCAAACACTGTGTGTTATTTATCCAGCCCCAGTTTGCGCTTTTTCTGGTATTTGGTCCAATTGTATGGGGGATCGTCCTTTACTTCTATTTCCATGCGCAAGGGAACTATTGCCTGATGTCTTTTCAGCGGAAAATCTTTTCTTAAGGGATGACCCTCGAAACCTTCCCACATTAAAATGCGGGTAAGAGCCGGATGATTGTTAAACTTCACCCCAAACATGTCGTAAACTTCACGCTCCAGTGGGTTGGCCACCCGCCAGATATCGGAAACACTGGCAATGGAATCGCCTTCCGCCACTCTCGCCTTAAGTCTTAAACGGTATTTATTACTTAAAGAATATAACTGGTAAACAACTTCAAACCTTGTTTCTTCTTCGATGTAATCCACACAGGTGAGCTCTGCCAGAAGTTTGAAATCCATCTCTTTGTCTTGTTTAAGTGTGCGACATACCTGATGAATCATATTTTTGTCGATTATCAGACGGTCATCCTGATCAACCGGAATCTGTTCCAGAACAGCACCTTTAGTCGCTGTTTCCAGCTTTTTGACAATTTTGTCAAGCATCCTTGACCTCCTGACCATCTGCATCTTCCAGAACTTCAGGATAGTCATCTGTCAGTTTTCGTTTCGCCACTTTGTCCTGCAACAACATCAAACCCTTAAGCACCGATTCAGGTCTTGGAGGACAGCCCGAAATATAAACATCCACCGGGATAATATGATCAATACCCGGAATTACCGCATAGTTATCGTAAACACCACCAGTAGAGGCGCAGGCCCCAAAAGCCACTACCCAGCGTGGTTCGGTCATCTGATCGTAGACTGTTTTAAGTACAGGAGCCAGCTTGTGATTAACCGTTCCAACCACAAACAAAACATCCGATTGACGAGGGGTAAACCTTGGAACCTCTGCTCCGAATCTGGCCATATCGTAATGCGAGTTCATCACCGACATGAATTCCATACCACAGCAGGCCGTAACAAAAGGATACTGGAACAGCGAAAATTTACGCGCCCAGCCTAACACTTCCTCCAGCTTGGTGGTAAAAAAGTCGTGTTTTCCGGCCAGTGCCTTTTCTATTCCCATTCCAAAGCTCCCTTTTTCCATTCATAAGCCAGACCCACCACCAGCACCAGCAGGAAGACCATCATCTCGAAAAATCCGAACCAGCCAAGTTTCTTAAACAGCACGGCCCAGGGATAAATAAACACTATCTCCAGATCGAAAACCAGAAAGAGCATGGCAACGATGTAAAATTTAACACTGAATTTTTTGCCTCTGGTTCCAAAGGAAGGATTGCCACATTCAAATGGGGCATCTTTTACCTCATTGCTGTGTTTTGGGCCAAAAATACTTGCAATAACCCAGGCAGTTCCGCCAACAGCAACGGCAACCAGCAATATCAATAACACAGGAAGGTACTCAATCGCCAAAACAAGACCTCCGATTCAATTGTTACATAAATAACATGCAATAAAAACAAGGGGTTTAAAAGACATTTGCCCCATTGCAAAAAGTAAGGAAATTATCCCACAAAAAACACAAATGTCAAGGTTGAGCTCAAACACATAACACTTTTAAAATCAATCCTGTTATTTGACTCCTGAGCTAAAAACATTCCCTTCAGTAATCAATATTATCAACGATCTTGGGCTTTTAGGATTTATATAATTTTATCTTTAGCCTGGGCAGATCCTATTTTCCTTTTAAAACAAATATATAAGAGATATCCTTCATCACTCAATTCTCTGTTATCCAGCCTAAACAAATGCTGAAAAAGTCCGAATAAACAGTTGGTTTGTAAACTGGAGTGTTATAAGAGTTTTATTATTCTCAATTTTTAAAGAATAAAATTTTTTACACTTTTAGTACTGGCCTTCCATTTTACAACTATGCTAAAATGGAGATTCAATAACTGTGTGTTTTCAGGGGTTAAATCACCTAACCTTTTGTGGAGAAAAAAATGAACAGCAGATATGCTATTGTAGGCCTGCTCACATTAATAATGACTTTCAGCAGTAACATCGCCTTTACAGCAAAACCAGAAACAGAAACCTCCGGCACCAAACAGGCCAAAGCAGTTCAGCCCAATGAAGAAGCTGACACAGAAGAAGAGCTGAAACTGGTAGAGGTCAAAGCTCCAACGAGTAACCTTGATCCGAAAATCCAGTTGATGAATGTTGCAGTAATGCACATCGGCTTTTCCGGATTTCCCAAAGACAAGGAACCGCAAAACATATCCTCAATGCTTATCAATGCAGTTAGCGCCAGTGGACATGTAGCTGTAGCAGACCAGGAAATTGACAAGTTTTACGACAGCGAAAAAGGGCAGGAATTCGAAAACTGCCTGAGTGTGCTATGCAGCGCACAGGCTGGCAAAAGTTTTGGTGTAGACAAGGTTATTTCCGGAAATATAAGTAAAGGCAAAGACAAATACAATATCAATCTGTTGCTAATCTCTACCGATACGGGTCATGTACAGGCCAAATACCGAAGCCGAGTGCCCTTTGATGCTTCATTGGAAAACGAAATGAAGACCGGGGCCTACAACATGATCAAGGAAGTTGAAGAAGAAATTCCGATTGTGGTGGATGAATCTTCCGATGAAGTTGTAAAAGTCAAGGAAGAACGCTTCTATAAAGGTACCCTGACCACTATCGGCCCCCTCGAAATTATCCCCCGAAACGACAGAGCCGGAGTTATTGCAGGGTATCGCAGGCTTGGATTTAATCACTATGTTCACATCGAGCCACAGGTTGATTTACGATTCTACCCCGACGACATTACCAAAGAAAGCAAGCTGCGTCTTGGTTTCGGTATACCTTTCAACTTGCAGATTTTCTCTGGAGAAGATCAAAATGGTGATCAGGAAATCGACAAATTCCATATCAAACTGAGAGATCAGGACTGGGATAGCTGGCGCGATTATGCCAAAGTTATTCGCTATATTCAATACGGCAGAAAAGAGGACAATCTTTACATCAACATTAACCGTACCTTTGCAACTTCCATTGGTCATGGAACCGTTATCCAGCGCTATATTCCAAACCTGGATTATTTCACCACCCGCGTCTCGGCAGAAATAGATGCCTACGGAAAATATGGTGGAATGGAACTCTATGTCAATGATATCACTAAGGCTAATGTTGTAGGCGTGTTGCTATTCTTGAAACCGGGTTCATTCTTTTCTGAACACTGGATGGCGGAAAGCCTTTCCTTTGGTCTGCACTACTCGATGGATTGGGACGCTCCCTATAAAATTAAAGATAAAGCCAACGACGATGGCAGTTATCAATACAACTCTACCGACATCCATTTTATCGGGGCAGATGTTGAGTTAAAAGTGGTCAAATGGCCCACTGAACAGCCCAATGTCGATGTGAAAGTTTATTTTGATTTCACCAAATGGCTGGATAACGGCGCGGGTATAAGCGTTGGTGCCCTTGGTCGTTTCAATTTATATACCAATATCCGTCAGGCTTTCAGGGCCAGACTGGAATTCAGGGCTTATCAGGACAATTATTCTCCGGCCTACTTCGACTCTTTTTACGAGGTGATGAAATACAACTGGATCTCGGAGAAAAAACCACCTAGAACCGAAAGTGGTAATGCCGATATCAAGCCCAAATACAAGGAGTTCTCCGACAGACCGGGCGACTGGAATCACTTTGGCACATACGCCGAATTCAGCTATGCCCTGCTTGACTACCTTGGCATAACATTGGCCTTTAACCGCGAAACCGGAGACGACACCGGAAACCTTCTTTTTCATATAGAGATTCCGGCAACCAAATACTTCCAGATTTCTGCATCCTATTATAAGGCAAACGTAACCAGCTTTGAGAATATCTTCAATGCTGGGGCCGAAAACACCATGCTGATTGCATTGGCTAGGTTAAGACCGATACAGATTCTCTCTTTCCGCTTCGGTATTATCAAAACTATTCAGCCATCACCAATTTATCATCCAAACCCCGATTCCATCTGGGATGTTAAGGCTGATCTTGATTTAAGCTGGGAATTTTAAAAAAAGTGAATGCAGGTCTTGCTAAAAATGGCTATTCCGGTTATGACAATTGCACCGGATTACTAAACACCAAGGAGGCTCTTGATGAGTTTTAAACCAAGCAATATAAAACTGGTACTATGTGCAATCATACTTGTTTTCACATTTGCTGCCTGTAACAACACTAATGTCAAGCCTGATCTGCCAAACAACGTCGCCAGAAGTGTCAAAGCCGAACTGGAGTCGATGGAGTTTAAATGCCAGTTCAGTGAGGATGACACAGACGCTCTGTTTTGTGAAAACAACAAAACCTACAAAACACTTATCAAGTATTACACCCAATCCAATCGCCTGAGCTTCATGACGGTCTTCGCACTAAAATCACCCTGCGAAGATATCTACCACGAAATCATGGCCTATAACTGGGGCTACACCATCGCACAAGCCTCCTGCAAAGAAAACACCGTAGCTTTTCTG
>Ga0070728_10002076_pt1 | contig 26380 bp, 19 predicted proteins | sample tdDd471_FD_66723 | JGI IMG/M metagenome (GOLD analysis project Ga0070728, IMG submission 66723) | Marine sediment microbial communities from the Atlantic coast under amendment with organic carbon and nitrate - tdDd47.1 | ecosystem: Environmental > Aquatic > Marine > Coastal > Sediment | place...
GGAGGCCGCCCTGCCGGCGCTGCCTGCGGTCCGGCTGACGCCAGGCCTGACGGTCGAGCTCGGCGCCGAGGACGGGCTGTGGCTGGCCGACGACGGCACCGTCGAGCGGATCGCCAGCGCCAACCCGTCGCTCGCCGGGTTCGCCGGCTGGACCTCGGGTGCGGTGTATCTCGGCACCCCGGTCTACCGCGGCGGCGCCCGGATCGGCACCACGGCGACCGAGGCCTACTGCCGGCTCGACGACGGCCGGATCCTGGACGTTGCCCCGGACTCGGCCGAGGTGAGCTGGCGGGCGGATTGAAGCGTCCGTCGCAGCGTGGGTTCCGGCTCGATCGCGTCGGGGAGACGCGTTCGTCCGGAATGACGACAGCTGGAAGGAGGCGCTTCTTCTCTCTTCGTCATTCCGGACCGGATCGCCGGAGGCGAGACGGAGCCGGAACCCACGAAGCGACGGGCACCCCTCAGAACGGCCACATCACCGGGATCAGCCAGACCGCCAGCCCGGTCAGCACGACCTCCAGCGGCAGGCCCATGCGCCAGTAGTCGCCGAACCGGTAGCCGCCGGGGCCCATGACCAGCAGGTTGTTCTGGTGGCCGATCGGGGTCAGGAACGCCGCCGAGGCGCCGACCGCCACCGCCATCAGCATCGGGTCGGCGTCGACCCCCAGCGCCGCCGCCACGCCGATCGCGATCGGCGACATCACCACCGCGGTCGCGGCGTTGTTCATGACGTCCGACAGGGTCATGGTCAGCACCAGCAGCAGGCCCAGCAGCAGCCGCGGCGGCAACTCGCCGGCCAGCGACGCCAGGCCCTCGGCCAGCAGCCGGGCGGCGCCGGTGCTCTCCAGCGCGCCGCCGACCGGGATCATCGCCGCCAGCAGCACCAGCACCTGCCAGTCGATGGCGTCGTAGACCTCGCGGACCGCGATGGTCCGGGTCAGCACCATGCCGAGCAGGGCGGCGACCAACGAGACCGCCGCCGGAAAGACGCCGAAGGCGGTCGCCAGGACGGCGGCGCCGAAGATCGCCAGCGGCACCAGGGCGCGGCCCGGCTGCAGCGCGATCCGCCGCTCGGCCAGCGGCAGGCAGCCGATCGCCCGCACCGCCTCCGTCAACCCCTCGCGCTCGCCCTGCAGCAGCAGAACGTCGCCGGCCGCGAAGCGCTGGTCGCGCAGCCGGCGCTCCAGCGACGCGCCCGAGCGGGCGATCGCCAGCAGGTTCAGGCCGTAGCGCGCGCGCAGGTCGATGGTCGCCGGGGTCCGGCCCTCGATCCAGGCGCGCGGCGGCACCACCACCTCGATCAGCGCCAGCGCCTCGCGGCCGACCAGCCCGCCGCCGTCGCCGCGCTCCAGCTCCTTGGCCGGCACCAGCTCGAACCCCTTGGCGACCAGCGCCTGGATCGACTCGGTCTCGCCCTCGGCCAGCAGCACGTCGCCCTGCTGCAGCACCGCGTGGTGCAGCCGGCGCACCACCTGGTTCCAGCTGCGGATCAGCGCATCGATCACCGGCGGGCTCTCGACGCTCCCCAGGACCTCCTCGAGACGCTTGCCGACCACCGGCGAGCCTTCCGGCACCCGCAGCTCGGTCAGGTAGGAGGCGATGTCGAACGGCTGATCGTCGGTACCGCCGGTACGGCCGCGGACCGGCAGCAGCCGCCAGCCGACCAGGGTCACGAAGACGATCCCGGCGAGCGCCAGCGGCACCCCGACCCAGGCGAAGTCGAACAGGCCGAACCCCTCGCCCGCGGCCTCGCGGCGGAACCCGGAGACCAGCAGGTTCGGCGGCGTGCCGATCAGGGTGGTCATGCCGCCCAGGATAGTGGCGAAGGCCAGCGGCATCAGGATCAGGCCGGACCGGAACCCGCCGCGCCGGGCCATCGACAGCGCCACCGGCATCAGCAGCGCGAGCGCGCCGACGTTGTTCATGAACCCGGACAGCGCGCCGCCGAGCCCGCACAGGGCCGCGGTCTGGGCCGTCCGGTTGTCCGACAGCCGCCCGATGCGCGAGGCGATCAGGTCGATCACGCCGGTCCGGCCGAGCGCCGCCGACAGCCCGAGCACGGCGGCCACGGTGATCACCGCCGGGTGCCCGAAGCCGGCGAAGGCGTCGCGGCCCGGCACCGCACCGAGCGCGACCGAGACCATCAGCGCCAGCAGGGCGACGACGTCGACCCGCAGCCGTCCCCACACGAACAGGGCGACCACGGCAACGAGCACGGCGAGGATGGCGGACTGGTCGAAGCTCATGGACGCTCTTGTGCCCCACGGGGGATCGGGACACCTTAGCCGCTCATCGATCCCGCGTCGCGCCGCGCATCGGCCGATCGGGGATCCGGATCCTGGGGTTCCGCCGGAGGGAGGGGATGCCCGCGCTACGGCCCGTCGTGTTCATCGGCGGCATTCTCGTTCTCGTGCTGTCGGCGACCATGGCGATCCCGGCCCTGGTGGAGCTGTGGCTGGAGGCCGACCACGCGCCGGAGTACCTGCCCTGCGTGGTGGTGCCGGCGTTCCTGGGCTGCGCCGCCATCCTGGCGTCGCGCGGCGGCCCGATGAAGCTCGGCCTGCGCGAGGCCTACCTGCTGACGACCGGTCTGTGGCTGGTGCTGCCGCTGGCGGCGGCACTGCCGTTCATGTGGACGGTCCCGAACCTGGCGCTGACCGACGCCTACTTCGAGGCGGTCAGCGGCCTGACCGCGACCGGCGCCACGGTGATCACCGGCCTCGACCACCTGCCGCCGGGAGTGCTGCTGTGGCGCTCGCTGCTGCAGTGGGTCGGCGGAATCGGCATCGTCGCCATGGCGGTCGCGGTGCTGCCGCTGCTCAAGGTCGGCGGCATGCAGCTGATGAGCCGGGAATCCTCCGACACCTCCGACAAGATCCTGGCCCGCCCGCGCGAGCTGGCGACCTGGCTGCTCAGTGTCTATCTGGGCCTGACCGTGCTGTCGGCGATCGCCTACGGCCTGACCGGCATGAGCGGGTTCGAGGCCCTGAACCACGCCATGACAACGCTGTCGACCGGCGGCTACTCGACCCACGACGCCTCGTTCGGCGCGTTCTCGCCGGCGGCCCAGTGGGTGTCGGTGGTGTTCATGCTGTCCGGTGCCGTGCCGTTCCTGTGGTACGTGCAGCTGGTGCGCGGCACCTCCGGCTTCGTGCCGTGGAGCCAGATCCCGCCGATGCTCGGCGTGGTGGTGATCGGCGGCCTGATCCTGGCCTACACCGCGATCCAGAACGGACACGCGCCGATCGACGCCATCCGCCACGGCATCTTCACCGTGGCCTCGGTGATCACCACCACCGGCTACGCCTCCGACGACTGGCAGAACTGGGGGCCGCTGGCCGCCTCCACCGTGTTGATGCTGACGTTCTGCGGCGGCTGCACCGGCTCGACCGCCGGCGCGGTGAAGATCTTCCGCTGGCAGATCCTGATCCGCCGGTTCCGCATCATCGTGCAGGAGATGATCCGGCCGCACCGGGTGATCGCCCAGGTCTACCAGAGCCGGCCTGTCAGCCCCGAGGTGGTGCAGGGCGTCACCGCGTTCATCCTGCTGCTCGGCGGGGTGACCTCGCTGACCACCGTGGCGTTGACCGCCACCGGCGTCGACCTGGTGACCGCGTTCTCCAGCGCCGCCACCGCGATCACCAACACCGGCCCGGCGCTCGGCGGCATCGCCGGCCCGTCCGGCACCTTCGCGCCGCTGCCGGACGCCGCCAAGTGGATCCTGTCGTTCGCGATGCTGCTCGGCCGGCTCGAGCTGCTGACCGTGCTGGTGATGCTCGACCCCGGGTTCTGGCGGCGCTGACCGCCGACCCGGGTTCAGCCGATCAGATCCGCAGATCAGAGACGCCTGCCGGTCGCGGCGTCGAACAGGTGCAGCTGCGCCGGGTCGGCGGCCAGGCCGAGCACCGTGCCCATGGCCATGACGTGATGGCCGGACAGCCGCACCGTGACCAGGCCTCCCTTGTCGCCGTTGCCGCCGCCCACGCCGCCGCCGGTCGACGCCGCGACCTCGCCGTACAGCAGGGTGTCGGCCCCCAGGTGCTCGACCAGCTCGACCGTGAACCGCAGCGGCCCGTCGTCGGTCGGCACCAGGTGCTCCGGCCGCACGCCGATGGTGACCAGCCGGTTCGGCTCGGCCGGGGCGCCGTCGGCCGGCAGCGCCAGCTGGACGCCGCCGACGAGCAGCAGGTGGCGGCCGTCGGTGTCGACCTGGCCGGCCAGGAAGTTCATCGCCGGCGAGCCGATGAAGCCGCCGACGAACACGCTGCTCGGCCGGTCGTACAGCTCGATCGGGGTGCCGATCTGCTCGGCGACGCCGGCGTTCATCACCACCAGCCGGTCGGCCATGGTCATGGCCTCGATCTGGTCGTGGGTGACGTAGACGCTGGTGGTGCCGAGCCGGCGCTGCAGCTGCTTGATCTCGACCCGCATCTGCACGCGCAGCTTGGCGTCCAGGTTGGACAGCGGCTCGTCGAACAGGAACGCCGACGGCTCGCGCACGATCGCCCGGCCCATGGCGACGCGCTGGCGCTGGCCGCCCGAGAGCTGGCGCGGCCGGCGCTCGAGCAGGCCGTCGAGCTGCAGGATGCCGGCGGCCTTCTGCACCCGCTGCTCGATCTGGTCCTTCGGGAAGCCGCGGTTGCGCAGCCCGTAGGCCATGTTCTGGTAGACCGACATGTGCGGGTACAGCGCGTAGTTCTGGAACACCATGGCGATGTCCCGGTCGGCCGGCTCCAGCTCGTTGACGACCCGGTCGCCGATCCGGATGGTGCCGCCGGTCACGGTCTCGAGACCCGCGATCATCCGCAGCAGGGTCGACTTGCCGCAACCGGACGGGCCGACCAGCACGATGAACTCGCCGTCGGCCACCTCCAGGTCGATCCCGTGGATCGCCTTGAACCCGTTCGGGTAGACCTTCTCGACGGCTGAAATCTGCAGCTCCGCCATCCGCGGCTTTCCTACTTCTCGGTTTCGACGAGGCCTTTGACGAACAGCCGCTGCATGCCGATGACGATGGCGACCGGCGGCAGCATGGCCAGGGTCGCGGCGGTCATCACCAGGTTCCACTGCGGCTCGATGTCGGCGACGTTCACCATGCGCTGGATGCCCATGACGATGGTGACGTAGTCCGGGTCGGTGGTGACCAGCAGCGGCCACAGGTACTGGTTCCACCCGTAGATGAACAGGATCACGAACAGCGCCGCGATGTTGGTGCGCGACAGCGGCAGCAGGATGTCGCGGAAGAACTTCATCGGCCCGGCGCCGTCGATCCGCGCCGCCTCGGTCAGCTCGTCCGGGACCGTCAGGAAGAACTGCCGGAACAGGAAGGTGGCGGTCGCCGAGGCGATCAGCGGCAGGGTCAGGCCGGCGTAGCTGTCGAGCATGCTGAAGTCGAGATCGATGGTGAACCCGGGCAGCGCGATCTCGGTGCCTTCCATGCCCAGCAGGTTCAGCAGCCTGGTCAACGGCGTGAAGACGTTCGCGATGACCTCGTAGGTCGGCAGGATGCGCACCTCGACCGGCAGCATCAGGGTGATGAAGATCATCCAGAAGCAGGCCATGCGCAGCGGGAACTGGAAGTAGCAGATCGCGAACGCCGCGATCAGCGAGATCGCGATCTTGCCGATGGCGATGGTGAGCGCCATGACCAGGCTGTTGAACATCATCAGGGTCAGCGGCTGGCCCGAGACGTGCTCCATCCCGGCGGTCAGCATCTGCCGGTAGTTCTCGACCATGTTGTCGCCGAACCACATCGGGATCGGCGCCGTCAGCAGGTCCTCGCCGGCATGGGTCGAGGAGACGATGGTCACCCACAGCGGCAGCACCACCACGCCGATCCCGAGGATCAGCACGATGTGCGAGAACACGGTCAGCCAGGGACGGTTTTCCACCATCGTCAGTACTCCACCCGCCGCTCGATGTAGCGGAACTGCACCACGGTGAGGGTGATGACGATGACCATCAGCACCACCGACTGGGCCGCCGAGCCGCCCAGGTCGAGGCCGATGAAGCCGTCGTTGAACACCTTGTAGACCAGGGTGTTGGTCGCGCCGTACGGCCCGCCGCGCGTGGTCGCGTGGATGGTGCCGAAGGTGTCGAAAAAGGCGTAGACGATGTTGACCACCACCAGGAAAAAGGTGGTCGGGCTGAGCAGCGGGAACACGATCGTCCAGAACCGCTTCAGCGGCGAGGCGCCGTCGATCGCGGCGGCCTCGATCAGCGAGCGCGGGATCGCCTGCAGGCCGGCCAGGAAGAACAGGAAGTTGTAGCTGATCTGCTTCCAGGCGGCGGCGATCACGATCAGCAGCATCGCGTCGGAGCCGTTCAGGGTGTGGTTCCAGTCGTAGCCGAACCAGGCCCGCAGGATCCAGGCGTTGATGCCGACCGCCGGGTTGAACATGAAGTACCACAGCACGCCGGCGATCGCCGGGGCGACCGCGTAGGGCCAGATCAGCAGGGTCTTGTAGGCGGTCGCGCCCTTGATCACCCGGTCGGCCATGACCGCCAGCATCAGCGCGAACGACAGCGATACCAGCGCCACCGAGACGCTGAACATGATGGTGATCTCGAACGAGTCAAGATAGGTCGGGTCCGAGAACAGGTAGGCGAAGTTGTCGAAACCGACGAAATCGACCCGCAGCCCGAAGGCGTCCTGCTGCAGCACCGAGTAGTACAGCGCCTGGCTCGCCGGCCAGATGAAGAACACCAGCGTGATCAGCAACTGCGGCGCCAGCAGCGCATAGGGCAGCCACTTGTGCTTGAAGGTGACGCGCTTGATCAAGTCGACGGCCCCCGCGGCAGTCTCGGCCCAAAGCGAATTCTAGTCACAAAGGAAAGGTCGCGCACGGGGCTCATGACCCCGTGCGCGCCCGGTCAGGCGACTCCGGTCAGGAGTTCTCTTTCTCGAACTTGCGAAGCAGTTCGTTGCCGCGCGACACCGCCGCGTCGAGGCCTTCCTTGGCGGTCTTCTTGCCGGCCCAGATCGCCTCGAGCTCCTCGTTGATGATGTCGCGGATCTGCACGAAGTTGCCGAACCGCAGGCCCTTGGAGTTCGGGGTCGGCTTGTGCAGGGTCATCTGCTTGATCGACACCTCGGCACCCGGGTTCTTCTCGTAGTAGCCCTGCTTCTTGCCGAGCTCGTACGCCGCCGTGGTGATCGGCAGGTAGCCGGTGAACTGGTGCCAGTCGGCCTGGACCTCGGCCGAGGACAGGTAGTTGAAGAACGCCGCGACGCCCTTGTACTCGGCCTTCTTGTGGCCGGTCAGCACCCACAGGGTGGCGCCGCCGATGATCGAGTTCTGCGGGGCGCCCGCCACGTCCGGCCAGTACGGCAGCATGCCGACGCCGAACTCGAAGTCCTTGGCGTTGGCCTTGATGCCGGCCAGCGCGGCCGAGCTGTTCATGTACATGGCGCACTCCTGGTTATAGAACTTCGGAGCGCTGTCGGAGCGGCGGCCGCCGTAGTCGAAGATCTTGGTCTTCTGCCACTCGGCGAGCTGGCCGATGTGCTTCACGTGCAGCGGGCTGTTGAACTTGAACTCGGTGTTCAGACCGGCGAAGCCGTTCTCCTCGGTGCCGATCGGCACGTTGTGCCAGGCCGAGAAGTTCTCGATCTGCACCCAGCTCTGCCAGCCGGTGGTGAAGCCGCAGCTGTAGCCGGCGGCCTGCAGCTTCTTCGAGAACTCGCCCATCTCCGGCCAGGTCTTCGGCGGGGTGTTCGGGTCCAGCCCGGCCTTCGCGAAGGCGGTCTTGTTGTAGTACAGCACCGGCGTCGAGCTGTTGAACGGCATCGACAGCATGTTGCCGGCGGTGTCGGTGTAGTAGCCGGTGACGGACGGCAGGTAGGCGTCCGGATCGAACTTGGCGCCGGCGTCCTTCATCAGCTGGTAGACCGGGTAGATCGCGCCCTTGGCCGCCATCATGCTGGCGGTGCCGACCTCGAACACCTGGACGATGTGCGGCTGCTTCTTGGCCCGGAACGCCGCGATCGCGCCGGTCATGGTCTCGGTATAGTTGCCCTTGTAGACGGGCACCACCTTGTACTCGGACTGGCTGGCGTTGAAGCCGGCGGCGATCGACTCGACCTTCTCGCCGAGCTTGCCGCCCATCGCGTGCCACCACTGGATCTCGGTCTGCGCAAACGCCTGACCGGCAGCGGTCAGGGCGAAGGCGCCCGCCGCCGCCGCGGCGAGCTTCCGGTGCAACGTCATGAAATCGTCTCCCTTTGGGGGTTGTCGTCAGCAAATGGGACGGATCGTCCCCCACGACCCGGCCGTCCATTCCATAGTAGTCGAAGAGTGCGTCGCGTCCATCCAGGATTTTCGAATTCGAACACGAACCGACCGTCGTGCCCTTCCTTTCCCGACGACGCGCGCACTCCGGAACGGGACCGCCCGGCGCGCAGGGTCGAGCGGACCCTATTGGCGTTCCATGTCGGTTCGGTGAAATGTTTGTGACGCTTCGGTTAATCCGCACGCCCCGTGGCCCTTGGGGTCTGCCGGCTTTGACGGCGAACAACAAAGTTGATATCAACTTAATATCATCGTGAGCGACCGGTTCGAAGGGAGCACGGCATGGCCAAGCGTATCCTGCTGTTGATCGGGACCAAAAAGGGAGCGTTCATTTTCGAAAGTTCGGACACCCGCCGGTCCTGGAGCCTTCGCGGACCGTTCTGCGAGACCTGGCCGATCAACCACGCGGTCGGCGACCCGGCGACCGGCACGATCTGGGCCGGCGGCGGCAACGACTGGTTCGGCCCGGCGGTCTGGCGCAGCGACGATCTGGGGGCGACCTGGAGCCATTCCAGCCAGGGCCTCGCCTATGCCGCCGGCGAGGAGCCGATCAAGGCGGTGTGGAGCCTGTCGCCGCCCCCGCGTGGAAACGGCCCGCTGTACGCCGGGGTCCAGCCGGCCGGCCTGTTCCGCAGCGACGACCGCGGCACCACCTGGAGCCATGTTCCCGGCTTGCGCGAGCACCCGTCGCGGCCGGACTGGCAGCCGGGGGCCGGCGGGCTGATCCTGCACTCGCTGGTTCGCGACCCCGGCGACGACCGGCGGATCTGGGTCGCGATCTCGACCGCCGGGGCGTTCCACAGCGCCGACGGCGGCGCGACCTGGGAGCCGCGCAACCACGGCACCCGCTGCGACTTCCTGCCCGAGGAGCAGCGCTACCCGGAAGTCGGCCAGTGCGTGCATTGCCTGGTCGCGGCACCGGGCATGCCGGACCGGCTGTACCAGCAGAACCATTGCGGCATGTACCGCAGCGACGACGGCGGCCGGCACTGGCACAGCATCGAGGACGGGCTGCCGTCGAGCTTCGGCTTCCCGGCCGCCGCCCATCCGCGCGACCCGGACACCCTGTACCTGCTGCCGCTGAACGGCGACGGCGTCGGCCGCACCGTGCCCGACGGCAGCGCGGCGGTCTGGCGGACCCGCGACGCCGGCGCCTCGTGGCAGGACCTGCGCGACGGCCTGCCCCAGCGCAACGTGTTCTTCGGGGTGCTGCGCCAGGCCATGGCCACCGACTCGCTGGACCCGGCCGGAGTATACTTCGGTACCAGCTCGGGCGAGCTGTACGCCAGCGCCGACGAGGGCGAGCGCTGGCAGCGGATCGCCGAGCACCTGCCGACCGTGCTGTCGGTCGAGACCCTGGTGCTGGAGGACTGAGCGTGGCCGAGGGCTTGGTCGCCGTTGGGACACCGGCCGTGACGGTGATCCTACCGGGGGTGCTGCAGCGGCTGTTCCCCGGCTCGGTCCGCCGGGTCGAGCTGCGCGCCGCCACCGTGTCGGACGCGATCGCCGGCCTGGACGCCCGCTGGCCCGGCATGCGCGACCGGATCTGCGACTCCCGCCCGTCCATTCGCCGCCACATGAACGTGTTCGTCGACGGCGAGCGCGCCGCCCTCGACGCGCCGCTGCGCGAGGGCTCTGTCGTGGTGGTGCTGACGGCGGTCAGCGGGGGGTGAGCGGGGCGGGAACCTCTCGTCTATGCCAGCCGACCCTCCGTTACTTTACTTTCGACTCTCAACCAGTCGAGTCACCTTCTGAAATCCCCTCAGAGAGCAGCAGTTTCAGCGCTTCTGGATCTTGGATTCCACGTAGGATGGTTGTGACTATCAACGTGTCCTCCTCGTCCAGATCGGTGCAGAGCACATCTCTGCTGCGCTCTCCGTCGAGGATCTTTTGGGCGGCGGCGACGACCTCGGTCCAACCATGATCGGCCATTGCCGTGAAGACCTCGTCGACTGTCCGCCGTTGGATTGCGCCGTGCACCACTCCGACAACGCCGGTTATCATCGCTGCAGCCATCCGGAGGACCGGCCGGTCGCCGACGACCGGCGCGCTGGAAGAGCTTGTAGTCAAGCCAAGCCGGTTAGCCACATCCGGGTGTTCGATCGCCGCCAGGATAGTTCGGACCACGAGCGTCTCAGCTGGGTCCAACCGGTTGCACAGCACCTCTGGATCCCGCTCACCTGAGTCAACGATACGCCGGATCGCACGCGCGAAATCCTCGCCGAGAGTATCGAAGAGGTGCTCAATCTCAACTGATGGCAGAACGCCGAGAACAACCCCAACAACTCCCGCTATGAGCGGCATTGTATCCTCAAGCAGCCTGTGTACTGCTTCTTCTTCAGTCTCGTCAGGCAGGATCGCCTCAACGGAGGCCGGATCTTGAATACCTTGAAGGATTGCCTGGACAATTATCGCATCCTCTATATCCAACCCATCCGCCAAGATGTCAATTGACCGTTCATTTCGATCAAGTATACGTCGGGCCGCTTCAACAAGGTTGGTCCAACCGGCCTCGACCCTAGCTTTGAAGATCGGCTCGACCCCCATTCGAGCAGCTGGATCAGTAGCCGCTACAACGACTGCTCGAACAAACGGAGCGGCTCTCCGCAGAACCGTAACTCCGCGCGGTACTGCGGCAAAAGCTTCACGACCCAAACGTTGGTAACTCGCTGCACCGATTACATCATTCTGAAGACCAGCAATTTTACCGAGCGTATTGTATGTCTTCCATATCTCGACAGCCGCTGGATCAAGTGTGCTATCAATCGCCAACGCCCGCTCAGCCAACTCACGAGCCTCCGATGCCCGCCCCGGCTCACGCCCTATCATTACAGCCAAATTATGAAACACAACTGACATTTCAAGTTTGTTTCCATTCTTTGTAAATGCAGATAAGGCTTTTCTATACCACGCTTCTGCTTCGTCGTATTTTTTTTGACTCTCTTTTATTTTAGCAAGCTCTGACCAACTGCTTGCTGCCGCGACGGGATGGCCAGTTGCATCCATGATCCTGGCAGATTCGCGGAAGGCAGCCTCTGCTTCAGACCAACGGCGCTGAGACCCCAAAACAATACCTAATTCATGCCATACCCCTGCTTCGATGCCCGACTCGTCGAGCGACCGAACCCTCTCCAATGCGCTTCGATAGCGTCGCTCTGCCTCCTCCAGCCGCCGTTCACTAAAGGCTATTGTCCCCAATCGCGCATGTGCGATCGCGACGGCCCGATCGTCACTATGCTTTGCCGCGATTTCCATTGATGTCTCGAATGCGGAACGTGCACCTTTATAGTCACCGCGACTTAGCAATGCATTGCCAAGGTCGGCATTCAAGTAAGCTTCCAATCGACCATTAGATTCGTTCTTTTCAAATTTTTCGACCTCCGAGAGTGCTTGCCTTAAGACAGTCTCCGCGGACTCTGCATATCCGCCACCAGTCAAGCATTGCGCAAGTCTTCCCATCGTAACTGCTCGTTCATAGACAAGATTATCATCAATATTCTTGAGAATCTCTGAAAATATTACTTCGGCCTCCGCCGTTCTGCCAGCATCTAACAGTTGTTCTCCAAGAGTTGATCTCGCCCTAAACCAGTCACCAGATCCAACTTCACCAATTATCGCCTGCACTTTCTTCGCCAACATTTCGCGATCACGTGTGAGCCCGAAGGCACCGAGGAACCGATTGACGTTGTCCACAAGTTCCACGGCCATCGCATCGCCATCGTCCAACGCGCCATTGAGTGCGTACAGAAGATTTGGAAGCTCTCGTCTAGCAATGGCACGCACTACATCAATAATTCGCGAATCTCCGACATACAATTCCTCCGATAGCTGATAGTAGGCAACCCGATGCTTGACGCGAAGGTGCTCCCGTTCACCCGCCGACAACCTCGCCCACAATGCGGGCGTCAGAGTAGGGTGAAACCTCAGAAACCGAAGATTGATTCCCTGTATGCGTTCAACTTGCAGTAAGCCGGCCTCAGCCAACCCACCTCTCAACGACTGCCACTCCTCTTTTGTCGTCCCTGTTGCAGAAGGGACGACTGGGTCGAAAGCTCCACCTTGCAGCACCCCAAGTCGCGGCAGAATTCGGCGAAGCTCCGGGTCGAGCCGCTCAATCGAGAGATTCAGCGAGGCCATGAGGGGATCGTCGTCCACCTCCATCAACGCTTCGAGACGCTGCCCCACTTCGGCAATACGGCGCGTCTTGAGTTCCCGGGCCAGCACCCCGATGGACAGCGGGTGGAACCGGACCATCGCGAACAATTCCAGCAGCGGCTCCCTTTCCGGAAGTGGCACCGCCGGTTCCGGTGGCATACGGACGAGTTCCTGGAACCAGTCTAGAGCATCCTCATCGCGCAACCCGTCCAGTGCCAGGTACCGGCATCGCAGGCTGCCGCCGGTTGGGTAAGCCGGGTGCTCCAGGTCCGGTTGGCGCGTAGTGATCAGGATCCGGCTGATCCCCGACTCGGACCATTCGTTCGCTACCGCGAGCAAAGCACCCAGCGCCGAACTGTCGAGCCGCTCGACATTGTCGAGAACGACCAAGGTGGGGCAAGCGCAAAGCGCAGCCGTCGCTGCATCCGGATCGATCAGATCCTCATCGAGAACAGTCGCTAACGTACTGATGGCAAATCCGACCGGATCGACTCCTTGGAATTCAGCGAAGCCAACGAAACAGACGCGGTCGAACATCCCGGTCCGATGCAACCAGCGCCCCGCCTCCTCGGCTAGCATGGTCTTGCCTTGGCCACCGAAGCCGTGGATCACCAGCCGCCGTGTACCACCAACGAACCAGCGCTCAATCTGCCAGAGTTCCAGTCGCCTTCCATGGAAGCCGGACTCCTGGAGATCGCGGATGTTGCCCCAAGGAGCGACCATCGGTGCAATGACGTCGCGCCGATGTAGCAACGGCGCATCGGACCCGGTCTGATACAGTGCCGGCAGAAACCAGTCCTGCAGCCGCAACGTGGTCCGTCCTTCGACGCGCTGCCGTTCGCCACGCTCGGGGTTGCTGAACAGGTGCTGGCGCGCATTGTCGAGTGCGGTGCCGATTGCCCTGCCTCGGCTGAGGTTCTCGTAGAACGCACCGAACAGCTCGCGAGTGGTGTCGACCAGGACCGAATGCGTCATGGCCAGGATCGACGGTAGACCTGCCCTGGTCAGGCGTGCCGCCACACTGCCCATCGGATCTTCGCCACCGACCGTCGCCGACTGGCAGGCCGAGAGCACCACCAAACCGACACGCTTGCGGTGCAGCAGGCTGCCGAGCATCTCCGCCGACACCAGGGAAGAACCACCGTCGTCATCCTCGAACACGAGATAACCTTGTTGCGGGCCGATCGCTGCCTCCGCCTCGGACCGGAGCTGCGCACCGACCCCGGCTGTCATCAACGACCTGCGGCCGGCATCCGCCATCCGCCCGTCCGGGTCGTACGCGCCATGTCCATCGAAATGGAGAATGTCGACCGGCGGCAAATCCTCGTCCTCGAGCCGCCTGATCAGGCCCGAAAGGGTGGCCGGGCGCAGGAATTCGACGGTCACTCGCCCCGGCGCACGCGACTCGACGGCGTCCAAAACCGCCGTCGGATCGCTGCGTGGATCGATGAAACCCGAATCCGCCGGACGACTGACCACGAATAGCAGGTGCAGTGTATCCTTGGCCTCGGGGCGGAAGGCAAGTCGGCCGCCAGCGGCGCCGACAAGCCGGCGTCGGATCGATACCCGCGGCTGTTCAAGAAACAGATGTGTTCCGGTTGGGTCACGCAGCAACTCCCAGGGTTGTGCCAGCACTGCGGGGTGACTCGAACTAATAGTGATCAGACGACCCGTTTCCTCGTGGTCTTGGAACCGCGTGAACAATCGACGAGCCTCGGGGCTCGCGAATACCGCTTCAAAGAGGGCGACCCCCCATTCGGGAAGCCGATCGGCAATTGACGCGGCGCGAGCGTCGTCGATCTCCGTCGTGTAACGAACCGGATAGGTCTCGAAATACCATTGGAGTTCCTGCTGGGCGTCCTCACCGATCGGACGTACGAAGGACTGCGGCTCACCGGTTTCGTCATCCTCGCCCTTCAGCGAAACGACCACATGATCCGGATCGGGAAATTGTAGGTTGAGCTCGAGAGCCATCACTCAAGCCTCCGCGCAAAAGGCCTTCAGACCGATGAAGAGAACCCACACGGCGAGCGCGACCACCACGATCTGCAGCGTGGTTCCCGCGAGGCCCATGCCCACGAGAACGCCACCGAACGTCTTAAGGATGTCCTTGTTGGCGATATCGCCCCACTTCGACCACTGGCGGTACAGAACGCCGCCTTCTTCACAGAGGTCGGCCCGTGCAGCGTCTTTGAAGCGCCGGAGGAAGCTCGACGCATCCTCGCCGGTCGCCTGCTCGATGGCGCGCTTTTGGCGCTCCGTTGCTGCTTCGTGCGATCCGCGCCCTCTCGTCGCAGCCCCGCCAGACGAACTCAAATGGCGCAACTGAGAATCAATCTCGGACGACAGCCTATCGATCTGGTCGCTTGTGAATGGATCCCTCATTGATGCGCTCCCTCGCTCGCACCGATCCACGCAACGGAAGACCTGCTGTCCGCTCCGACCGACCACAACTCCCGAGTGTACAGAGAACTGGAGAGTCAAAAAGAGAAAACTTCTCTCAAAAAGCGATCAAAAAATGATCGCCTGGGACCCCGCGCGCATCGCCCTGGCGCACGGCCGCTGGTACGACCGCAACGGCGCCGCCTAGCCGCGCCGTGCCTTCGCCCGGCTGCTCGACCGAACGATTTCACCGCCCCCGCAAGAACCGGAACGCGCCGGCCTCCGACAATCGCCATCTTGGCCTCACGAGACGAGCCATGGAGGCGACCGTGACCGCCCAATCCGCTACCATCCCGGCCATGACGGCCCTCACGACCAGTTCGACCGACCGCTATGCGACCGACGACGCCCGCTACCGGGCGGTCGAGGCGCGCGACAAGTCGGCCGACGGCCAGTTCATCACCGCGGTGACGACCACCGGCATCTACTGCCGGCCGCACTGCCCGTCGCGCACCCCGAAGCGCGGCAACGTGCGGTTCTTCGAGCGTCCCGAGGAAGCGCGGGCCGCCGGCTTCCGGGCCTGCCGGCGCTGCAACCCGGACGCCTCGATGCCGCGCGACCCGCGGCTGGACGCGGTGCGGGCCGCCTGCCGGCTGATCGAGTCGGCCGAGGACACCGCGCCGACCCTGGAGGCGCTGGGCGAGGCTGCCGGGCTCAGCCCGTTCCACCTGCAGCGCACCTTCAAGGCGGTGATGGGCATAACCCCCCGGCAGTACTGGGACGCCCGCCGGCTCGGCCGGCTGAAGGCCAATCTGAAGTCCGGCGAGGGCGTGGCCTCGGCGCTGTACGGCGCCGGCTACGGCTCCTCCAGCCGGCTGTACGAGAAGGCCGGTGCCCAGCTCGGCATGACCCCGGCCAGCTACGGCAAGGGCGGCGAAGGCGCGGTGATCGCCTACGCCTACGCCGACACCGCCCTCGGCCGGGTGATCGTCGGGGCGACCCGGACCGGCATCTGCTTCGTCGGCATCGGCGACGACGACCAGGCCCTGCTCGACGAGCTGCGCGGCGACTACCCGAAGGCCGAGCTGGCGGCCGACCCGGAAGGGCTCGGCGAGACCGTGGCCGAGGTCGCCGCCGCGCTCGACGGCCGCGAGCCGCACGCCGCCCTGCCGGTCGACGTCCGCGGCACCGCCTTCCAGCGCCAGGTCTGGGAAGCGCTGCGGGCGATCCCGATGGGCGAGACCCGGACCTATTCGGAGCTCGCCGCCGCCGCCGGCCGGCCGAAGGCGGTGCGGGCCGCCGCCAGCGCCTGCGCCAACAACCCGGTGGCCCTGATCGTGCCCTGCCACCGCGCCATCGGCACCGACGGCACCATGCGCGGCTACCGCTGGGGCGTCGAGCGCAAGCGCACGCTGCTGGAGACCGAGCGGGCGGCCGCCGGGCAGCGGTAGCCCCGTCACCCGCCCACAGCCCTCATCCCGGCCGGAGCGGCAACGCCGCGCAGAGCCGGGACCCATAAGGCGGCGTACAGATGGGTCCCGGATCTCCCCCGGCTTAGAGCCGGGGTCGTCCGGGATGAGGTCGAGGTGGGGGATGCCCCGCTACTTCACCTTCGCATAGGCCAGGCAGTCGCGCGGCTCGGGCGAGACGTTGGGGGCGACGTGCCAGCGCCGCAGCCGGCCCTCGCAGGTCATGCCGGCCTTCTGCATGACCCGGGCCGAGGCCGGGTTCTCGGCGTCGCAGAACGCCCAGGCGCGCCAGATTCCGTCCTGCGCCAGCGCCGCCTCGACCAGCGCCGACAGCGCCCGCGAGGCGTGGCCGCGGCCCCAACGGTCGCGCGCCATGGCGTAGCCGAAGCCGACGTGGAACTCGTCGACCCGCGCCGAGACGGTGCCGAACGGCGTCGGATCGCCCGGCTCGAGCAGGGCGTAGGTGAAGGTCAGCCCGGCCTCCCATTCCTTCTCCATCAGGGTGCAGAAGCCGCGGGCCTCCTCGACGTCCTCCAGGGTCCGGAAGGTCAGCCAGCGCGTCACCTCCGGGTCGGCGGCGTAGCGCGCGAACACCGCCTCGGCGTCGCCGACGCGCAGCCGGCGCAGCACGGTGGCGCCGAGGTCGAGCGTCTCCGGAAACCGGACCTCGGTACTCCGGCGGCTGCGGTGCAGCGGGTTGCTCATCGTCGTCCGCTCATTCCTCGAACGCGAAGCCCATGGTGCGGGCGTGATAGTGCCAGCCGCCGTCCTGGACGATCAGGAACCGAGCGCCGCGCGGGCCGCCGTTGTGGTGGCTGTGCACCTCGCCCGGCGGCGTCACCATGGTCGAGAACGGCGACCAGTCGATGCGGTGGCCGTCGATCGTCGAGAAGCAGCCCTCGCCCTCGACGCACAGGGTGATGGCGGCGGCGTTGTGGCGGTGGGCGCGCTGGTGCTCGCCCGGCGGCAGGGTGTTGAGCGCCAGGGTCAGCGACGGCATGGCGTTGCGGCTGTCGGCGGTGCGCTTGCCCGAGAAGATCAGCGCCACCCCGGCCTGGTCGGCCGCCATCGGCATGGCCCGCAGCACCGCGACCTGGCGGTCGATCTCGGCCGCCGGATAGTGCACCGGGTCGATCGCCGCGGCGCCGGGCGCCGGCGGGCGCAGCCGTTCGAACGCCAGGGCCGGCTCGTTGGTGACGGTCCACAGGATGGCGGCGTCCGAGCCCGCGGCCCGGTGCTCGACCGGCCCGCCGCCCGGCAGCACCATGACGTCGCCCGGTCCCCAGGCGATGGTCTCGCCGGCGGCAGTGGTCTCGCCGCCGACCTTCGTTTCCCCAATGCCGGCGATCACGTAGTGCACCTCGCCGCTGGCCGCGAACCCGGTCGACAGCACCTCGCCCGGGTTGACCCTCAGGTAGCGCGCCAGCACCAGCGGCGTGGTCGCCGGGAAGCCGCAGCCGAGCGCCGAAGACCGGTCCATGGCATAGGCGCCGGTGGCCGCCCCTTCCGCCATCGCGGCGTCGCGGGCGGCGTCGAACCGGGCGCGCGGCACCGCCGGGAGCTTCAGGTTGAAGGCGTTGCCGGAGTTGAAGAACCGGGCGCGGGCCTGGGCCGGCGTCGTCGCCTCGGTCGGCGGATCGCCGACCAGCGCCCCGGTCTCGCGGGGATCGGACGGTTGCGCGGACGCGGTGCGGGACATGGCGGCCTCCAGGTCGTGACGGGCCAGCGTAGCGCGCCGCAGGCGGACCCGTCAGGGCGAAACCCTTGTTGCACTGCAGCAATCCGAGCCCTATATCCTCCGGGCACCTTTCCGGACTTCCCCATGCCGCCCGCCAGCTTCCGGGCCACCCGTCCCGGCTCGATCGCGCTGCTGACCTTCATGACGGCGCTCAACCAGATGTCGCTCGGCCTGTACCTGCCGTCGATGCCGTCGATGCCCGATGCCCTGCACACCTCGGTCGGGCAGGTCCAGCTCACCCTGACCATGTTCGTCGCCGGCTTCGCGGTCAGCCAGCTGGTCTGGGGCCCGGTGACCGACCGGTTCGGCCGGCGCCCGACCCTGCTGATCGGGCTGGCGGTGTTCACCGCCGCCGGCATCGCCTGCGCCACCGCCGACACCATCGAGCAGCTCATCGTGTTCCGGTTCTTCCAGGCGCTCGGCGCCTGCGCCGGCCAGGTGGTCTCGCGCTCGATCGTCCGCGACACCACCGAGGGGGCCGAATCCGCCAAGGTGATGTCGTACATCGCGCTGGCGATGTCGCTGTCGCCGGCGGTCACCCCGTCGATCGGCGGCCAGCTGCACGCGCTGTTCGGCTGGCGCTCGAATTTCGTGCTGCTCGCCTTGATCGGCCTGACCCTGGCGGCGATCACCGTGATCCGGCTGCCGGAGACGACGCGCGGCAAGGTCCCGGACGCCATCCACCTGGTGCCGATGCTGCGCAACTACGGCACCCTGCTGCGCGACCGTGCCTATCTCGGCTACATCCTGTGTATCGGTGGCATGTTCGGCTGCCTGATGGCCTACCAGACCGGCTCGCCGTTCGTGCTGATGACCGAGCTCGGCTGGTCGCCGCAGGCCTACGGCCTGCTGATCCTGTTCAACGTGTTCGGATTCCTGACCGGCAGCGTCACCGCGGCCCGGCTGGCACCGCGGCTGGGGATCCGCCGGATGGTGCGGGCCAGCTCGGTCGTGGTGCTGGCCAGCGGCGCGCTGCTGCTGGCGTTTCCGCTGGTCGGGCATCTCTCGACCGCCGGGGTGATCGCGCCGATGGTGCTGTTCCTGTTCGGCATGGGCATCGGCATTCCGAGCGCGATGTCCGGCGCCCTGCAGGGCTTCCCCTACATCGCCGGCTCGGCCTCGGCGCTGATGGGCTTCACGCAGATGGGCACGGCGGTCCTGGCGTCGCTGGCGGTCAGCCGGATCGTCGGCGACCATCACCTGATCATGGGAGCGGTGTTCTTCGCCTGCGGCCTGCTGTGCTTCCTGTCGCAGGAGATCCTGCTGTCGCGCCGAACCGTCGGGACGCGGTAGCGCGAATCGGCTAGACTCCCGCCATCGTCTCCAGCCCGTCGTATCAAGTCCTCAGGGGACCATGCCCGCGGCCCCGATCGCACCGATCGTCATCACCGATACCGACGGCACCGAGTTCCGGCTGCCGACCCGTCGCAGCGCCCGCGCCCGGCGCATGCTGCTGCGCGTCGACCCGGCCCGCGGCGGCCCCGAGCTGGTGCTGCCGGACGGCGTCGCGCCCGAGGTCGGGGCCGATTTCGCGCGCCGCCACCTCGGCTGGCTGCGGGTCCGCCTGGCTCGGCTGCCGCAGCGCATCGGCTTCGTGGACGGCGCCGAGATTCCGATCCTGGGGATCCCGCACCTGATCCGCCACCGCCCGGACCAGCGCGGCGGGGTTTGGCGGCTGGTCGACCCGGACGGCTCGGCCGAGCTGCACGCCGCCGGCCACGCCGAGCACCTGGCCCGCCGGGTCACCGACTTCCTGAAGGCCGAGGCGCGCCGCGAGATCGGGCCGAGCGCCCGGGCCCATGCCGAGGCGCTGGACCGCCGGGTCGGCCGGATCACCGTGCGCGACACCGCCTCGCGCTGGGGCAGCTGCTCGGCGCGCGGCGACCTGTCGTTCTCCTGGCGGCTGGTGCTGGCGCCGCGCAGCGTGCTCGACTACGTGGTCGCGCACGAGGCGGCGCACCTGGTGGAGATGAACCACTCGCCGCGGTTCTGGCGGCTGGTCGAGCGGCTGATGCCCGGCTACGAGACCGAGCGCGCTTGGCTGAAGCGCCACGGCAGCAAGCTGCACGCCTACGGGTAGACGTTTCGCCAAGCATCGAGGCCGCGGAACGTTGGGTCCCGGCTCTCCGCTTCGCTTCGGCCGGGATGAGGACGAGAGGGTGGCCCACCATTTTGGCCCTCATCCCGGACGTAGCGGCGCAGCCGCGGAGATCCGGGACCCAGCCGCCGCCTCGCCCTCCACAATCCTTGCGCCGGCGGCGATCCCCGCGTAAGCGGGGTGGCCTCTCACCGTTCGGCCGGCCCTCCATGAACCGTCCCCGCCCCGATTCCGTCGCGGTCGCCGCCCTGTTGACCACGCTGGTCGCGTTCGGGCCGATGTCGACCGACATGTACCTGCCGTCGCTGCCGGCGCTGGTCGCCGACTTCCGGACCGACGTGCCGACGGTGCAGCTCACGCTCAGCGCCTTCCTGGTGGCGTTCGCGGTGTCGATGCTGGCCTACGGCCCGCTGTCCGACCGGTTCGGCCGCCGGCCGGTGCTGCTGGGCGCCATCGCCGTCTACGTGGTGGCTTCGATCGCCTGCGCGCTGGCCCCGACCATCGAGTGGCTGATCGGCGCCCGGGTGCTGCAGGCGGTCGGCTGCTGCGCCGGCCCGGTGCTGGGCCGCGCGGTGGTGCGCGACGTCTACGGCCGCGAGCGGGCCGCCAGCGTGCTGTCCTACATGGGCACGGCGATGGCGCTGGCCCCGGCGATCGGGCCGATCGCCGGCGGCTGGCTGCAGGTCGCCTATGGCTGGCAGGCGACGTTCTGGGTGCTGACCGCGTTCTCCGGCCTCGCCCTGGTCGGCGTGCTGACGCTGCTGGACGAGACCAACGCCAACCGCAACCCGCACGCCACCTCGGTGCGCGGCCTGGTTCTCAGCTACCGGTCGCTGCTGTCGCACCGCGGCTACATCGGCTACGTGGCGACGATCTCGGCCTGCTACAGCGTGATCTTCTGCTTCATCTCCGGCTCGTCCTTCGTGCTGATCGAGGTGATCGGGCTGAGCGCCGACCTGTACGGCATGTGCTTCGCCACCATGGTGATCGGCTACATGTCCGGCACCTTCGCCTCCGGCCGGCTGGGCAAGCGGTTCGGAATCGACCGGCTGATCCTGACCGGTGCGACGATCTCGACCGCGGCCGGGCTGGCGATGGCCGGATTCGCCTGGGCCGGCGAGGCGACCGTCGCCACCGTGGTGATCCCGCAGGTGATCGCCATGCTCGGGGTCGGGCTGGTGTTCCCGAACTGCCAGGCCGGCGCCATCGGGCCGTTCCCGACCATGGCGGGTGCGGCGTCGTCGCTGCTCGGCTTCAGCCAGATGGGCGTGGCGGCGGTGGTCGGCATGGGCATCGGCCACGCCTTCGACGGCACCGCCCGGCCGATGGCGACCGGCATCGCGCTGGCCTCGCTGCTGACCTTCCTGAGTTTCCGGCTGATCGTGTGGCCGGTGCGCGACCGCCACTGACCCGGGCAGACGGTCGGCCGGTGACTGTCAGCGGGTGCCGGCGGTCTCCACGGGCTCGGCCGGCTGCCGCCGCAGGCCGGGCAGCGGCCGCGCCGGCCAGGTCTTCTGGCCGGCCGTCATGAACCGCTTCCAGATGTCGGCCGGCAGGCCGCCGCCGGTCACCTTGTCCATGGCGCCGGCGTCGTCGCGGCCGACCCACACCACCGCCACCAGGTCGGCGGTGTAGCCGGCGAACCAGGCGTCGCGGTAGTCCTGGGTGGTGCCGGTCTTGCCGGCGGCCGGCCGGTCGAGGCGGGCGGCCCGACCGGTGCCGTTGGCGATCACCCCGGCCAGCATGTCGGTCAGGGCGGCGGCCGAGCGGCTCGACACCACCGACGGCAGGCCGGACCCCGACCGCTCGTACAGCGCCCGGCCGTCGCGGTCGCTCACCGCCGACACCCCGAACGGGAACACCGCGTGGCCGCCGTTGGCGAAGGCGGCGTAGACCCCGGCGATCTCCAGCGGATTGGCCTCGGCGGTGCCGAGCGCCAGGCTCGGGCCTTCGGGCAGCGGTCCCGACAGCCCCAGCCGCTCGGCCAGCGCGCGCACCCGGCCGCGGCCGACCGCCTCCTGCAGGCGCACGGTGGCGGCGTTGCGCGAACGGGCCAGGGCCTGGGCCAGGGTGATCCGGCCGTCGAACTTGCCGTCGATGTTCTCCGGCGCCCAGCCGGCGATCCGGATCGGCGCGTCGTCGACCGGGTCGGACGGCGTCCAGCCGGCCTCCAGCGCCGCCAGGTAGACGATCGGCTTGAACGCCGAGCCGGGCTGGCGGCGGGCCTGGACCGCGCGGTTGAACTGGCTGTCGCCGTAGCTGCGACCGCCGACCATCGCCCGCACCGCCCCGGTCGCCGGGTCCAGCGCCACCAGCGCCGCCTGCAGCCCGGCGCCGTGCCTGGCGGCGGCCAGGCCCTCGTCGACCGCCCGCTCGGCGATCGCCTGCAGGCCGGGATCGAGGGTTGTGGCGACCTCGACGTCGCCCGACTGCCGGCCGATGAAGTCGGGCAGGCTGTCGTAGACCCAGTCGGCGAAGTAGCGCGGCCCGCTGCCGCGCCCGGCCGGACCGGCGATCGCGATCGGCTTGGCCGCGGCCGCCCGCGCCGTCGCCGCGTCGATGTAGCCGGCCGCCACCATGTTCGCCAGCACCACCGAGGTGCGGCGCCCGGAGCGCTCCGGGTCGACCGCCGGGTTGTAGCGGCTCGGCGCCTTCAGCAGGCCGGCCAGCAGGGCCGACTGCGACAGGTCGAGCCGGGTCGCCGGGATCCCGAAGTACTTGCGGGCGGCGGCGTCGGCACCGTAGGCGCCGGCCCCGAAATACACCCGGTTCAGGTAGATCGACAGGATCTCGTCCTTGCTGAAGGTGCGCTCCAGCCAGAACGCCAGCAGCAGTTCCTGGATCTTGCGCTCGAAGCTGCGGTCGGGGGTCAGGAAGACGTTCTTGGCGAGCTGCTGGGTCAGGGTGCTGCCGCCCTGCACGACGCGACCGGCCATCAGGTTGGTCCAGGCCGCGCGTGCAAGGCCGATCGGATCGATGCCGGGATGCTCGTAGAACCGCCGGTCCTCGGTCGCGATCACCGCCTGGACGAGCGGCTTCGGCAGCTGGTCGACGGTCAGCGGATCGCCGTAGATCGGGCCGAACGACGCGAACATCCGGCCGTCGGCGCCGGCCAGCCGGACCGCGCCGGCCCGGGTGTAGCGGTCGAGATCCCCGATGTCCGGCAGCTTGTAGGCCTGCCAGACCAGCACGCCGGCGACCGCGACCAGCGTCCAAAGCCCGGCGACCGCACTCCACAGCAGGCCGGTTCGCAAGATCCGGCCGACCAGCGAGCGGCCGACCGGCGAGCGATCGGTGGTCTTGCGGGCGGCGCCGGACCGCGACCGGGTCGTCGGACGCTTGGCCTTGCCGCCCTTGGAGCCTGGCCGCGACGACTTGGCGACCCGTCGGCCGGCTGCGGTAGTGCGGGCCATAACCCCGCCCCCAGTTTCTGAAGCACTACTTCAAACGGTACTCTGAAGTAGATGAAAAATCTATGAAAATGACCAAACACCCGCGTCGAGCGGGAGTGCCGCACGCTAAGCCTGCCGCAGGGTTGTCGGCGGATTCCGGCGGCTGTCCGGCGGGAACCAGACGGTGACGGTCGTGCCGGCACCCGGCGTGCTGTCGACGGTCAGGCGGCCGTTGTGCAGATGGGCCATCCGGGCGACCAGCGGCAGGCCGAGGCCGGTACCCTGCTGGCTGCGGGTCGCCGGGTGGTCGATCTGCCCGAACGGCTCCAGCGCCCGGGCGATGTCCTGCCGCCGCATGCCGACGCCGGTGTCGACGACCGACACCGCCAGCCAGCCCTCGGCCGTCACCCGGGCCTCGACCGCGACCGTGCCCGACGGCTCGGTGAACTTCACGGCGTTCGACAACAGGTTCATCAGCATCTGCCGGAACCGCCGGGGATCGGCCTTGAGCGGCCCGATCGACGGGTCGACCCGGCATTCCAGAGTGAGACCGCGGCGCATCGCCTGCTCGCGCATCAGCTCGACCACCGTGCGGGCCGCGGCGGCCGGGTCGAGCCATTCCGGGTGGATCTGCATCTGCCCGGCCTCGATCTTCGACAGGTCGAGGATGTCGTTGATCAGCGACAGCAGATGGCTGCCGCTGCTGTGGATCGCGTCCGCGTACTCGGCCAGCCGCTCGGGATTGCGGCCGCTGCCGACCTGGCTGCGGAGCAGCTCGGAAAATCCGAGGATCGAGTTCAGCGGGGTGCGCAACTCGTGGCTGACCAGCGCCAGGAACTCGGACTTGGCGCGGCCGGCCCGCTTCGCCCCGTCCAGGGCGGCCGCCACCTGCCGCCGCGCCTGGTCGGCGCGCGCCACCGCGGCCGACAGCTCGACCGCGCGATCCTCCAGCGCCTTGGTGCGGTCCGCCACCCGGTTCTCGAGCTCGCGGTTCAGCGCGGAGACTTCGTCGCGGCTGCGCCGCAGCGACGCCACCATGTCGTTGTAGGCGTCCCGGAGCGCCTCGATCTCGGTGCCGGCCGCCGCCGAGGCGGTCGCGGCGTCGAATTCCACGGTCTCCAGCCGGCCGCTGCCGGCCGCCCGCACCGCCCGGGTCAGCCGGGTCAGCGGGCGAGCCAGGATCGAGCGACCGAGGTGCTCGAAGATCATCCACAGGATGGCGGTCTTCAGGATCGCGGAGATCACGATCAGGGTGATCCGCCACTGCAGGCGCTCCGCCACGGTCAGGGCGGAGGCCGCGATCGTGACCCGGCCGACCAGGTCGCGCCCGACGGCGTGCCGGTAGAAGATCGGGAACTCCACCGTGATCGGCCCGCCCAACCAGCCCGAGGAGCGGGTCTCCTCGCCGACCGCGACGAACTCGCGGGTCCCGGTGTGGTCGACGATCCGGACCCCGGCGATTTCGGGGATCTCCAGCATCCCGACCGCTATCGCCCGGGCCCCTTCGAGGTCGACCGACCACAGCGGAGCCGCGAGGGCCTCTTCCATGATCCGCCGGTAGATCGACAGCTCGCGCTTGAGGTCGTCGCGCGCGGACAGCCAGGCCTCCCCGACGAAGGCCGCGGTGATCGCCACGGCGGCGCCGAGATACAGCAGGAACGCGGCCCGGAACAGCTTGCGGGTGACCGGACGGCGCACCACGCCATCACCACCGGCTCCGCCATCCATGTCGGTCCGCGTCATCCGTCAGGAGCCATCGGTGTACAGCGTCTGCAGCTCGTGGAACGCCCGGGATGCCCGGACCTCGGGGATCGCGTCCCAGACGGCATTGGCGAGACCGGGATCGCGCATCACGAACTGACGCGACAGCAGGAGGTAGTAGGGCTTGGTGACCAGCGGCGGTTCCAGCTTCACCACCGACTCGAACTCCACGGGATCGCGCCGGATGATCGCGCCGGCGAGATTCTCCAGCTCCGCGTAGGCCGCCAGCCGCCCCTGCACCAGCTTGGCCAGGTTGAGTGCCGGAACCCGGCCGGGCTCGACCGGCACGCCGAGCCGTTCCAGGTCCTTGATCACCGAATAGCCGTCGGTGGCGCCGACCGGCCGCCCCTCCAGCCCGCCGATGGCGGTTCCGTCCCAGGTGACCTTCGAGCCCCTGGTGACGAACAGCGAGTAGGACTGGCTGAACAGCGCCCGGGTCTCGTCCGGCCGGCCGGCGGCGGTCTTCGGGTAGACCCCGATGGCCTCGCGGCTGGCGACATAGCTCGCGTGGAAGATGCCGTCGGCCTCGCCGGTCTCCAGCATCAGGAGGCCGCGCTTCCAGGGCACCCGCTTGAACGACATATTGACCCGCAGCCGCTCGCCGACCCGCTTCAGCAACTCGACGGTCAATCCCGGCCTGTCCCAGTCGATCGCGGTCCCGACCCCGAAGTGGCGCGGCGGATTCGGCGTGGTCTCGTAGACGATCACCAGGGTCGGCCGGCCCTCGAACACGGCGGGCGGTCCGGCCATCGCGGACGCCGCCGACACCCCGCTCCCAATGGCCGCGAGCGCCGCCAAGCCCAGCACCGATCGCCGGTCCAGACCGGAGCCCCCCGTCGATGCCATGGCGTCCCCTCTCCCCGAGCCGCCCCCCGAGCCGCCCCCCGGGTCGGCCCCCCTGGGTCAGCGCCCGTTGCAGCGCACACGAGGGTGTGAAAGCATGGTTTTGAGCTGAACACAATCTGGTCGCCGACCCGATGTCCGACGTCGACCACTCGCTACGCGAGACTTTGAGCTCCGGCGCCAGTCGCATCCTGAACGCGGCAGAAATCACCCGCCGGCTGGAAGAACAAGCCAGTGCGACCGGTGCTCCG
>Ga0070728_10002077_pt1 | contig 26359 bp, 21 predicted proteins | sample tdDd471_FD_66723 | JGI IMG/M metagenome (GOLD analysis project Ga0070728, IMG submission 66723) | Marine sediment microbial communities from the Atlantic coast under amendment with organic carbon and nitrate - tdDd47.1 | ecosystem: Environmental > Aquatic > Marine > Coastal > Sediment | place...
CAAATTTGAAGCATACGATAAGCGTGCTCGCAAGGGGCGTAATCCCCAGACAACCCAGACCATTACCCTGCCTCCGCGCAAAGTGGTAGTCTTCAGGCTGTCCCGCAAGTTCCGCGCAGAACTTAATCCTGCTTAAGCACGAACCCCTTGGGGTAGTCTGTCAGCAGTTTTGAAAGTGCCTCTCCGGCCGATGTTTCGTCCGGGAAGGCGCCTGCTTGCACGCGGAATAACCCATCATCCATCTTGGATAATCTGGAGCCCTTGTACCCATCCGAAAGGAGACGTGCGAGGGCTCTATTTGCGTTCTCCAGGTCGGAGAAAGCTCCTATCTGTACATAGTACATTCCGGTCAGGGGCGTGGCTTCTTCCTCGACTTCAGGTTCCGAGACGTCAGCCGCCGTTTGTTCTTCGACAGGCTTGGCAGCAGCTTCTGCTTCGGGAGTTGCAACAGCGGCAGCAGCGGCCTCTTCTTTCATTTCGTTTGCTTCCTGCACTTCAGTCTTGGCAGGTTCGGCCATTTCCCCGTCCACTTTGGCCGGAGCGGGCGTAACATCTTCTGCAAGGTCGCTTTCTTCTATCTTCGCTTCCGGTGCGCCAGCCTCTTCGGGGGCATCCACTTCATAAGTTTCATCAATGAGTCCGGGCTGCTCTTGTGCCGCCTCGGGTTGCGGAGCCGGGGTGACCTCTACCTGCTTGGCAGGCTCTTCCGTGGGCGGCGAGGATACAATGTGTTTGCGTGCGCAGCCGGTTGTCAGGATCAGCATTGCCGTCATTGCCGCGAAAAACAGGCAGGTAGTCGTTCTTTTCTTCATAATATAAGCCCCCTTGCGTTCTTTTTATCGTTGCACAGGCGGTAGCATGAGCCGCCTCGGATAGTCTAGAGTTAATCTAAACTATCCGAGATTGTGGGTGGATGGCAAGGGGCCGGTTTGTGATGCGTAGTGAGGAGGCTTCCTGATCAGGGCGCAGCTTTGAACCTGCTAAGTGCCAACGCCAGCGCGGTGGAGACCTTGACCAGCTCACTGTTGCCTTTGCGGATGGTTCCGGCCATGCGTTTGGCGAGAACCATGAGTAGGCGGCTGCCAAGGGCGGGTTCGCGTTCCGCCAGTTCGAAGAATTTCTTGCGGTCGGTGACCAGAAAGTCCGAGGGATCCAGAACCTGGATGGTAGCCGAGCGCGTGTCCCGGTCGATGAGCGCCATCTCGCCGAAGATCGGATAGTCCTTTCCGTCCAGGGTAGCCAGCACCTTGCGCGGGTTTGTCACTTCCATGATCGGCAGGTTCATGTCCTTGATGAGCATGGACTTGGTGATCCTGACCCGGCCATGAATCAGGATGAACATTTCTTCGCCGACCTCGCCTTCGGATATCAGGTCTTCCCCGCCTTCGATGGAGCGAACTTCGAAGATGGACTTGACCTTGTCCAGCATGGTGGCGGGCAATCCGTCGAACAGGGATATGGATTCCCAGCTTACATCACCGGCTCTCATCGTGCTTCTCCCGGATAGAGGAACAGCACTGCATCATACTGTTCCAGTTGTTCGGTGTCCGGTGGGTTGGTGAACACACTGGGGCCCGAATCTCCGATCTGGGTTTCCTGCCCGGATGTCTCGAACAGCTCAAGAATGAACTGATCCAGGGCCGAGCCTTCATCCAGAACATCCTCAAGGGATAACTGTTTGCTGACCTGACACAGGGCCAACGGCATGCGGCGGTCCTTGCGGAAGCGGGTCATCAGCTCACCCCAGTTGAGGGATTTCTCATCATGGTTAAGGGTTCTGAATCCCATGTGGTTGCTGCCGCGCATTCCGAGCAGCTCCTGCAGGAATGTCCACATGGACGGGTTGGAACCCATCAGGCCGAGCACCACGCTGGTGAGCTGGCCGCGAACCAGAATCTCGTTGACCCCGGCTCTGAGAAGATGCTTGCGGTTTTCGCCCAGGGAGACTTCGCCGTACAGGGGGACCTTGGGGGCCAACTCGCGGATGGCCAGTGCCGAATAGAGCGTCTCCTGATCGGCGTCCTTGGACGATTGTCCCGTATGCTGGGACAATAGATAGATGACCTTGGCGCGGTCGAGCCGGGCCTTTTGCAACACGCTTTCCTGGGTGATGGTTCCCCATACGAACTGGAGCCGGTCGCCCATGTCGATCTGGAATGCCAGGGCTTCGCGTTCATCGGCAGTCAGTGCGTTTACCAGGACGAGATCCGACCCGCCGGTTTCGCCAGATGCCAGGACGCTGTTGTCGCGCAGGGCCTCTGTCAGTTCATGGCCAAAATCGTTCCAGCCGATGATGACGACGTGATTTGTCAGGTTCACCTTGAGTAGCCCCTTGCGCTTTCTGGCCTTGCGTTCCACGAGCATGGAAGCCAGGTTGCCTGTCAGTGTGGATACCAGCCCGATGCCGCAGATCATGACAAAAAAGCCCATGATCTTGCCCCCGGTCGTGCCGGGAACCATGTCGCCGTAGCCCACAGTGGTCAGGGTGACCACCGTCCACCACAGCGCACCGAAGAGATCGTTGACCTCGCCTGCGGGATAGTGCTCGAAAAACCAATAGCCAATCGTGCCAAAGCCGAGCATGGCAAAGATGAGTAGGGTTAGTTTCCCGAACGGGCTGCGACACCATCCGCATACGGCGCCGCAAGAAGTTGCCAGGTACTGCAAATTATCCACCTTTCATTGATTATTACTTTATAGAACAAAGATTTGCAGGGAGTCAATGAACTGCGGTTGTGGACGATGAGGGGGCGCATGGGGTATCCTCGACGAATGCAATTCGGACGTTACGACATACGGGGCCTTCTGGGCCGGGGCGGCATGGGTGTTGTCTACAAGGCAGCCATGCCGGTAACCGGGCGGATCGTTGCCCTCAAGGTTTTAAAACCTGCTGAAATAATGGAAGATATCATCGGCATGGACAGGCTTCGGGAGATGTTCTTCAAGGAAGCGGAGACCATGGCGAGTATCAGCCACAAGAACATCGCCTCTATTCTGGACGTGGACAGCGGGACTGAATCTGTTCCGCCTCATTTCACCATGGAATATTTCTGCGGCAATCTTGGCGTGATGATGGGTGAGACCTATGAGGTCGAAAAACAGTCGCGTCGCCTTGGGGTGGAGGCCTCCCTGCACATTGCCCGCGAGATGCTGGCCGGGCTGGACCGACTCCATTACGAGGGCATAATTCACCGCGATGTGAAGCCGTTCAATGTCATGCTCGCCGAGGATGAGGGCGGGACCGGTCTGGTCAAGCTCATCGACTTCGGATTGAGTAAATTGCGTGGGGAGCGCACCGTCGGGCACAAGTCCATGGTGGTCGGCTCGCCGTACTACTCTGCGCCCGAGCAGGAAGCTGACCCTGAGACCGCTGATGCCCGGTCCGATATTTTTTCCGTAGGCGTGACCCTGTACAGGATGCTTACAGGCTTGTTGCCCGAGGAGACTCCGGACAAACGCCGTCCGTTATGTGAAATTCACGCCGATCTAGATTGCGACTGGGACACATTGTTTGACAAGGTGCTGGCTCCGAACCCGAATGATCGTTACCCGGATGCCATGAGCATGATCGCCGACCTCGACAAGCTCGAAGACGCCTGGCGCGAACAAATGGATGCCGTCTGTATTTCACCGGACCTGCTTTTGGAGCCGGATCGCCATGACGTGGGCTGGTCTCCGCGCCAAACTCCGGTCAAGAAGAGCCTCAAGGAGGCCCGCAAGGCCTTTGATCTAGATGAGTTGTGGAGGCCCAACGAATATGGTCCCGGAGATTTCTCGGATAGTTTCGACGGTACTGTTCACGACCGCTCCACCGGCCTGGTTTGGGAAAAACATGGCTCCCGCTATCCTCTCACATGGGAAAGATCACATGCCCACGTGGAGCGTTTGAACAGGAATAAATACGGCGGTCGTATAGACTGGCGACTGCCTACCATCGACGAGTTGACCACGGTCTTCACAGGTCGCACCGAGCCCGGAGAGTTTTGTCTCGAACCCGCCTTTAACCCGCGCAAGGCTCGGCTCTGGAGCAGCGACACCAAGGCTTTCACCGCAGCCTGGTACGCCGACGCAGAACTCGGCTTCGTCTGGTGGCAGGATCGGACCTGCCGATTCTTTGCCCGCGCCGTGAGCGGCGGGGAATAATCCATTCAGGATTTCAAGAGAGGGTCCCCGGGTACTTATGTGTCCCGGTCCGTTTTGTCCTGCCCATTCCCTTTTTCAAGATAGATCGGGTCAATCCACTTCAGGGCAATGAAGACTGTGATAGATCCTGTTACCGCCAGTGTGAATTGGATCAGAATGGTGCGGAGCAGGGTAATGGGCCTGAACGGGCCTTCCAGAAATGGCAGCATTCGTCCCAGGGATGGAAGCGCGAGGATCAGCAGCAAGACAATTCCTATGGCCAGTTGGCCAAGGGAAATTGTAACTTCACTGTAGATAATGATCAGAGCCAGGATCAGTGCGCCCAGCAAGGCCGCGATTGTTCCGGCTGTCAATTTGAGCCTGCGCGAGAGCATGAACGCCTTGAAGAAGGTCTCGGCTGAGACTTTAAGAAGCTTCAGGTAATAGGGGTCCGGATTCTCCATCCGGGAGTTTATGGATGTAAAGTTCCAGCCAACAGGGTGGTCAGTGCATTTTTTGGCTTTCAGGCCCTGCTTTGTCATCTTGTATCCGTCCATCATCAACGAGTATGCCTCGACATTGTGATAGGCATCCAGATCGGTCCGGATTCTGGAGATTCGGTCCTGCGCTTCGGGGTTGACCCCGTAACTGGTGTTGTCGGTGTTCAGCGTGGTGTCACAGTGGCAATCGGACTTGGCGTCGGCCCTCCACATGATGGATACCGGGGGCAATTCCTTGCGAAGGTGCATCAGGTGCATGTCTGTATTTTTGCATTTTATATGGGGCAGAAGCTGCAGTTCACGCACCCGGTCCATGAGAATCAGGTTGGCCCTGCATATGACGGAAAAGGCGCTGGTCGACGGACTTTTTATGTTTATCATCGAAAAGGATGCATCGCTCACGATGAAATCGGAACAGCCGCGATCTTCCAGAGATTGAATGCCCTGATTATCGTAGACGCCACCATCCACGAGCTCGACCCTGATATCCTCCTCGTACATGTCGGAGATGGGGAGCGGGGAAAATACTCCTGAAACACAGGCAGAAGCGGCTACGGCCTTGCCGAGTTTGACCTTTTTATGATTCAGGGTGTCGGCGTAACTGTCCGGGCGACACAGTCTCCAGTTCTTGTCGATTTCCCGGAAAGCCGGGGAGTCATGGAGGGGTTCCCCCATGGTCTTGGCTTCGAAAACCCAGTCATGTCCGTCGTTGAGGACTGTGGAATTGATCAGCAGGACAGGTACTTTGGTGTTTTTTCTGGTCTCGTTGTGATCAATAGGATTGAAACGGCCATCCCCTTTCCAGCATATGGGGTCGATGAGAAGCTCCGGCATCTTGATCATGCCCGTCTCGGTACGGTTCTTGAGAATGCCCTGATAAAAATATTCGTCGTAGAGTTCGCCGATCCGGTCACTGCGGGAATATCCCTTCTTGAACATCTTCAAGTTCTTCCAGGGATTGTAAAATGTGCGCATCCGCAAGTTTTTCTGAGCCGATTTGAGGAAGTCCTTTTCGATCGTCGATACGATCTGGACATAATCTTCAGGTGTTATGTCTTCGTCATTTTTGCTTTCGAATAATCGTTTGAGGTGAAGGTAATACAGCGCCCCGACGATCGAACCTCCGGAGACAGTGGAGATGGCGACGATGTCCCTGAGCATGTCGCATTCGGCCAGCCGTGCCAGCACGCCGATGTGGAAGAAGCTGGCTCGGAACCCGCCTCCGGAAAGAGCAAGTCCGATACCGCCATCGTATTTGCTGTTGGATGAGTCCTTGTTCGCCGCCATACCTTCCCCTTTGGTTTATCTTGCAAATCTGCTTGTTCAATGGTGCAGTAGCACAGATGGCTGGACAAAACTATCGACGCATATAGATGAAGATATGACTTAAGCACGGAGACTTCAATGCCCACCAAATACGTTCACACCAATCTTGTTGCCAAAGACTGGAAACGCATTGCCGATTTCTATGAGGCGGTCTTCGACTGCACACCGCTGTCACCTCGCGACCTGTCCGGCGACTGGCTCGACAAGGGAACCGGGGTCGACGACGCGCACATAGTCGGCATGCACATGGCCCTGCCCGGTTTCGGCGAAGGCGGCCCGACCCTTGAGATATTCCAGTATGACGTCATGCCCGATCACCCGAAGGTCGTGGCGAACACACCCGGCTTTTCGCACATCGCCTTTCTCGTGGATGACGTCGCAGCCACGGCGCAGAAGGTCATCGCCCACGGCGGCAGGCCGGTTGGAGAACTGGTGACCAAGGAAGTCCCGCCCGTGGGAGTGCTGACCTTCCAGTACCTCTACGACCCGGAAGACAATATGGTGGAGATTCAGAGTTGGGAGAAATGATTTATTAGGTGCCAATAAAAAAAAGCCCCGTCTGTCGAAACAGGCGGGGCTTTTTTGTCGGAGTATTTTTAACTACTGGACGTAAACCTTGAGGCGTTGCCCGGCGTAGATGGTGCCTCTGGAATTGAGTGCGTTCCATCTGCGCAGGTCCGAGATCTTGACGCTGAATTTGCGGGATATGGAAGTCAGGTTGTCGCCACGGCGTACCTTGTAGTGTACGAGCTGGCTCTTGACGGTCTCAGCTTCCCTAACGGCCTGTTTGGTGGCGGCCCCGGAGTTGTTGGGAATGTAAAGCTTCTGTCCGACCTTGAGGCGGCTTGTGCGTAATCCGTTGGACCGTTTGACGGTGTTCACGGTCGTCCCGAATTTCTGGGAGATGGACCACAGGGTGTCGCCGGAACGGACTACGTAGTTGCCACGTTTGGCGGCGATGGCCCGGGTCTTTGATGATGAAGAGGAGCTTCTGGAAGCGGCAACCGCGCGGCCCTTGCTGTTACCCGGGACCATGACGTGCTGACCGGGGCGCAGATTGTTGGAGCGGGTGTTGTTGACCTTTTTCAGGACCGAAACAGGCACGCTATACTTGCGAGAGATGCGCCACCAGGAGTCGCCGCTGCGGACGCGGTGACGGGTGTAACCGGCATAGGGTCTGGAGCCGGGATCAGCCAGGTAGGCGATCATTTTGTCGGCCTTGGATACGGGCAGGTAAGCAGCGGCCTCCATGTGGGGCGGGCTGACCTGACGGCGGAAGGCCGGATTGTAATCGTGAAATTCTTTCCAGGTCATGCCGCCTGCGCGGGCCAGGGCCAGCAGGTCGGTGCCGCCGGGTACCTTGACGGTGGCTACTTCCACTTCCATGTCCCAGGACACCGGCTGGAAGCCCAGCGTATCGAGGTTCTGGAAGATTTTGGAAATGGCGATGAACTTGGGAACGTAATGTTTGGTCTCGGTTTTCAGGCGCACACGGCGGGAAAGTTTGCGGTTCTTCTGGGTGAGTTCGAAGAAGTCGTCGGAGCCGGACTGTTTCAGTGCGCGGGAAATCTTGCCTTCGCCAGCATTGTATGCGGCCAGGGCGAGATACCAGTCTCCGAAGCGATCATAAAGATCTCTCAGGTGGCGGGCGGCGGCGTCGGTTGCCTTGTAGGGGTCACGACGTTCGTCGATCCACCAGTCGGCCTTGAGGCCATAGTTGCGGCCGGTGCCTTTCATGAACTGCCACATGCCACCGGCTCCGGCCCAGGAATAGGCGCGGACGTTGTAACCGGACTCGACAAAGGGAAGCAGTACGAGATCCTGCGGCAGGCCGTACTGGGTGAAGACACGACGCACATGGGGCAGGTACGGCTGGGAGCGTTCCAGCCAGCGAACCATGGTCTTGCGTGCTTTGTGATTGAAATAGTTGAAGTATTTTTCGACTTCTTTGGTGTCGTGGGCTTCGAGATCAAAGAGAAGTCCGAAGCGGGCGTTGAGGACTGCCTGCTCTGTCTGGGTCAGGTCGCCGTCGACGTCAGGATTGGCAGCGATTTCCGGGTCCAACGCCTCGGCGTCGATCGGGACTTCGCTGACAGTGGTCTCGGTTATGGTCGTGTCGCCAGTTTTCATGGCGTTGCAACCAAACAGCAGCCCTGCAAAGAGCAGGGTCGTTACGAGCAGGCGTATATATTTGAATACTTCCAAATTTTCCTCCGGCTTCCAGCACTTCATTATCAGATATGATACAAAGTGGAAAGTCTAGAAAATGTCTTGAGTGTGTGAAACAGATGAATTTTTTTTATCGTACCTTGCCACGGATTGCAATAGCGGCGTAAAACCCCTACATAGTCGCCGTGCGGAGCGCAACCTTGTGCAACACTTTATCGCACTTTTTACATGGGGAAAATTAATGCAAAATAGTGGCCGGGATAAAAAAGACGGGAAAATCTACGTAGTTGGCAACAAGCCAGTGGCAGAATTGCTTGCAGACGATCCACGAAAAGTGGACTTTGTCGCCTTTCGCAGAGGTCGTCGTGACAAGGCTGTCGAAGAGATTGTTGAGCTGTGCCGCAAGCAGGATGTGCCGTACAAGACCGTTGATGCCAAGGAACTGGACTACATGTACCGCGGAAATCATCAGGGAATTGCCGCCCGGTGTGCCGCTTTGTCCTATACTCCGCTTGAGCAGATGCTCGAAGATGCCGTGGACGCGCCTCTGCCGCTGATCATCGCGCTGGATCAGGTGCAGGACACCGGCAACGTCGGCGTTCTGGCCCGTACCCTCTACTCCCTCGGTGGTGCCGGACTCATCGTCTGTCAGCATCACGGTGCGTATATCGGGGCCGGAGCCATGCGTTCAAGCGCGGGCGCTCTCAACAAGCTGCCCGTGGCCAAGGTGGGTAATCTCGCCAACGCCATGAAGGATTGTGTTAATTACGACTATCATCTGTATGCAGCACGCGCAGTCACCGGCGCAGAGAATATTTACACCGCCGATCTAAAAACCCCGGCCGTGCTCATCCTCGGTAACGAGGAAAAGGGCATCCGTCCCGGCGTCTCCAAGTTCGCCCACGGCAGCCTCCATATCCCGTTCCTGCGCGAGTTCGACTCCCTGAACGTGGCCCAGGCCGGAGCGATCATCGTCTCTGAGTTCGCCAAACGATTGGGTTAACCGGAACTAGGCAATAGAAGATCATCGGTTCATCAAATGAATAAAGACTTCGAATCAAAAGAAGATTTTATAAATAAAACCAAGCTCAAAGCCATGGGATGGGACGCTTCTTTCCAGGAATACGCTAACGGGGCAGGAATTCCCGCCAGAGTTGTCAGCGTGAACAAGGGGCAGTTTCATCTGAATCGGGGTGGCGAGGACTGGCTGGCCACGATTGCCGGGAAAGTGCGCCACAAGGCGGCTTCTCGGGAATCTGAAGAATTGTATCCTGTCATAGGTGACTGGGTTCTCGTGCAGGACACGTCTATTATTAAGGTTTTGCCTCGGCGAAATACTTTGTCGCGTGGCTCTGCCGGAGGTCGTGGAAAGAAGAATGCCATTGCAACAGAAGAACAGATCATGGCTGCCAATCTGGATACGGTATTTATTGTTTGCGGTCTGGACCGGGACTTTAATATTCGTCGTATCGAGCGGTATCTGACTCTTGTCTACAATTGTAAGCTGAACCCTGTGATCGTCCTGACCAAGGCAGACTTGCATGATATCCCGGAGGCCTGTGTGGCTGAGGTTGCGGCAGTCGCTTGTGGTGTCCCCATACATCTCGTGTCCGCAAAGGACGCAACCGGAGTACTTGAACTCGAGCAGTATCTGACCTCGGGGAAAACAGGTTCTATGATTGGTTCGTCCGGAGCTGGCAAGTCCACGCTCCTGAACAGACTTTACGGCGAATCTGTCCAGGCAACAGGCTCAGTCAGCCAGCAGGTGGGTAAAGGCAAACACACCACAACGGGGCGCGACCTGATTTTCATGCCCCAGGGCGGGATGCTGATCGATAATCCCGGTATTCGTGAGATCGCGTTTTCCGGAAATGATGGCGGAGTGGAAAGTACTTATGAAGATATAGAGTCTTTTGCTCAGGGATGCCGCTTTTCCGATTGCAACCATACGCATGTCACTGGTTGTCGCGTTATCGAAGCCGCCACGAATGGAGAGCTCTCACAGGAGCGGCTCGAAAGCTATCACAAAATGAAACGTGAACTCGATCACCGCACGGAACGACAAAACAAAAGCTCAGACAGAGTGGAAAAAGAGCGCTGGAGAGATGTTGCCCTGTTTTCGAAGGCAATGAAGAAAAAAAAGAAGAAGAGATAAAGACTCAATTGATCATATGAAAAGAAACATCCGCGAGTCGGATGAACTAAAAGAAAGGCCGCTTGTGAGAGTGGCCTTTTTATTTGGCACAAGCTCTGATCAGCCTAATCACATCAAATTCATACTTTTCTTCAAACTTTTCGAAGACAGGAGTCAGCGAAGCTATTCCTTTTTGCCGGAACTCGTCGCAGGTATTTTTGATCAGGGTGATTTCATCGTTAGGGATGTTAACCAGCGTGCGGTAGTCGATCTTGCCGAGGTTTGCGGCCTGACTCAGGTGTTTCCAGATGGTGCCGGACTTGAGGCCGCGTTTTTCACAGACTGCGTTTACGTCGCCGAGTTCGAGGAACAGGTTGAGGCTTTCTTCGGCCGTGGATGAAAACTCGTTGGCCTTTTCCTTTTTCTTTTCGCGCTTTTCGGCTCGTTCCGCAGGTATCTCCGGTAGATTTTCCGGGCGTCCGTGTTCCGCTTCATGGGCTTGCAGCCCTTCAAGGAAAGCCTCGCCGAAGCGGTCGAGCTTGACCTCGCCGACGCCGGTCATCAGCCCGATGGATGGGACATCCTGCGGGCGATATTTGACGAACTCCAGCAGGGTCTTGTCCGGGAAAATTGCGTAGGGCGGCACGGATTGTTCTTCGGAAATATTGAGGCGCAGGTCGCGCAGGGATTCGAACAGGGCCTCGGTCTCCCAGTTGGTCAGGATGTCGACGGCGACGGCAGCTTTGGGTTTTTTCTTCTTTGTCTTGCGCGGTAGGACCGGGTCGGTGCGCAACCTGACTTCCTTCTCGCCCTTGAGTACGGGCCATGCCCGCTCGGTGAGGGTCAGCGCGTTGTACCGCTCCATATCAACGGAGCATAGCCCGGCGGCGGTAAGTTGACGGTAGACCGACTTCCATTGATCCAGCGTCATCTCGCTGCCGATGCCGAAGGTGGATACTTGATCGTGTCCGAACCGCTCAATCTGGTCCGTGGATTTGCCCACAAGCACATGCGCCAGGTAGTTGGTCCCGAATCGCTGGTCTGTCCGAAAGATATTGGAGAGGGCCTTTTGCGCGGTCTCGGTGCCGTCCCATGTTTCCACCGGAGTCAGGCAGTTATCGCAATTGCCGCATGGCTCGATGTGTTCGCCGAAATATCCCAGCACGGCCTGACGGCGGCAGCCTGCTGTTTCGAGGAATGCGAAGAGCGCGCCGAGCTTGCCCTGTTCCACCCGTTTGCGTGTTGCATCCGCCTCGCCGGAATCGATCATGGAGCGCAGGATCGCCATGTCCTGCATTCCGAAGCACATCCATGCCGAGGCTGGCAGGCCGTCGCGACCGCCGCGTCCTGTCTCCTGATGGTAGGCTTCAAGGGACTTGGGCGGCTCCAGATGGCAGACGAATCGGACGTTGGGTTTGTCCACACCCATGCCGAAGGCGACCGTGGCCACCATGACCACCCCTTCCTCACGCATGAAGCGTTCCTGATTGCGGTAGCGCACTTCCGAGCTCAGGCCGGCATGGTAGGGCAGGGCCGTGATACCGTTTTTCTCAAGGAATGCGGCGGTCTTTTCCACCTTTTTACGACTCAATCGGTAGACGATACCCGCATCCCCCTGGTGATTGTCCTCGATGAACCGGAGCAGCATCTTTTGCGGCTCTTTCTTGGGCAGCACGGTGTAGCGGATGTTGGGCCGGTCAAAGCCGGTGGCATAAATCTGTGCCTGCTCAAGTTGCAGGTTCTTGATGATGTCCCGCTGGGTAGGCTCGTCCGCCGTGGCGGTCAGGGCCAGTCTGGGTACGTTGGGGAATCGTTCCCTGATGACGGAAAGCTGCATGTACTCTGGCCGGAAATCATGTCCCCACTGGGATACGCAGTGCGCCTCGTCGATGGCGAACAGGCACGGATTGCACCGTGCGAGCAGGTCGAGGAATCCCGGTTTGAACAGCCGCTCCGGGGCGACGTATAAAATATCGAGCTGACCGGTTTCCAATCGTTGTTCCACGTCCCAGGCAGTGTGCGGATCGAGGGACGAGTTGAGGCACGCTGCGCGCACTCCCATCTGGGTCAATCCCTGCACCTGATCCTGCATCAGCGCGATGAGCGGTGAGATGCAGATTCCAACACCGTTTCGGAGCATGGCCGGTATCTGGTAGCACAGCGATTTACCGCCGCCGGTAGGCATCAGCACCAGCGAGTCGCCGCCCGCCATGGTGTTGTCTATGATCTGTTCCTGAAGGCCGATGAACCCGTCAAAGCCGAAGACTGACCGGAGAATTTCGTGGGGTGTGGACATGGGAGGCGAGGTTATGGGAAAGCGAACCTGTTGGCAATGAGGCGATATGGTCTGTCCCGATAAAAAATATCCGGGCCACAGTGTTGGTGACCCGGATGATTGTGTCTATTTCGGCTTGAGCGAATTCAGTTTTTCCTTCAGCTGCTTGCGTTCATTGGCAAGTACTTCAGCGCTCAGTTTTTCAGTCGAGACGTCGTACGGCTCCCCGAAAACCAGTTCGCAACGGGTGAAGGGCCAGGGCAGTTGGAATCTGTCCCACGCCTTCTCGAAAATCTTCTTTTTCTTTGGATAGGCGCGGATCGGGACGATTTTGGCCCCGGCACGTTGCGCGAGAAAGATGGCGCCATCTTTCGGCTCATGGCGCGGACCGCGTGGTCCGTCCACGGCAAAAACGGCCATCTTCTTTTCCTTGTCCATGACGCGCTTGGCCATCAGCAGAGCTTTCACGCCGCCCCTGGAACTGGATCCGCGTACAGTCGTCTGGCCAAGGCCTTCCATGACAGCCGCTACAAATTCACCATCCTTGCTGGGGCTGACTATCCCCATCAGTCCGGTCGTATTGACGCATCCATAACCGGCTATGGAAAAGAGTTCGTCATGCCAGAGGGCAATGACAAAGGGTTGACCATTCTTGTTCTGTTCCAGAATCTCGAACATTGTGTCGGGAGTATCAAAACGCATGGAGCAAACCCACGCCTTGAACACGCGTGCGATGACCGGAGCGAATCGTATGGGATCAATGGGAACTTTCATTTTTATCTCTTTATCTGAGATCTACAGGACCCGGCAACCGTCTTCGGTGACCAGCACTTCGTATTCCCAGCGGATGCCGCCCCACTCGGCGTCGTACAGGCCAGGTTCGACCGTGACGACCATTCCGGCTTCCAGAATCCCCTGGGAGGCCTTGCCGAGGCTCGGCGGCTCGTGGGTTTCAAGGCCGATGCCGTGACCAAGGCCGTGGGTGAACATGGCCTCGACGCCCGCTTTTTCGAAGACCGCGTATGAAGCTTTGTATGCATCGACATAACTCAGGCCGGGTTTGATGATGTCGATGGCCGCTTTCTGGGCGGCGCGAACCAGGTCCATGGTTTCCTTGAAACGGTCGGACGGGGTATTACCCACCCAGAAGGTGCGAGTCTGGTCGGAGTTGTAATCGGCGAACCGACAGCCGGTGTCGATGAGCACCATCTCGTTTTCGCGGATTTTGGTCTCGCCGGGGATGGCATGGGGCAGGGCGGCGTTGGGGCCGACTCCCACGATGGTGGAAAAGGCCATTTCCTCGGCTCCGTTCTCGCGGAAAAATTTCTCCACTTCCCAGGATATCTCCTGCTCGGTTTTACCCGGAATGAGCTGACCCTCGATGTAGTCGAACAGGTCATGGTTGATCCGGATGGACTCTTCCATGCGCTTGATTTCGTCAGCATCCTTGATGATGCGCAGGCTCTCCACGATGTTTTCCGTGGATTTCAGGGTCACGAACTGGCGCAGCTTGTCGTAGTCGAACAGGTGCAGTGCCTTGGGTTCGAATCCCATTTCGAGGATGCCTTTGCCTTCAAGGAAACTGCATACTTCGGCCTGTTTGTTGGCGGCGTAGATGCACAGGTTTTTTTCGTCCCAGACCTGCTTGGCCGCATCGAGATAGCGGGCGTCCGTGAAAAGATAATCCTGGCCGTTGGCGGTTACCACCAGCCAGCCGATGCATTCGTTGCACTGGGGGTCGTGCAGTTCAAACCCGGTCAGATAGTACCGATTGGCCGCATGAGAGACGAGCAGGGCGGGCAACTTGCGAGCCTTGAGTTCACGCTTGAGGGCCTCGCGTCGCTGCTCGAAAATGGATGTATTCATTGATATGCCTGATTGTTCTTTGAAGTTTTGGACTGTTCAAAGACGCAATCGGGCGTTTTTCAACAGTCGCTAATCTACAGTATACGTAGTCTCTGGTGCGCCGGTGATCATTTTCTCGGCCCATTCCACACCCTGCATGACCGAATGGTCCATGTTGGAGACTTCATACTTCCAGCCGCCGAAACGACCGCGGGAGTAGATGTCCTTTTCCTCCAGCCTGGGCTGAAGGACCTTGAGCGCACCGTCGCGCTTAAGGCAGGGTACGGGATAGCCGTAATCAACGGTAATGTCCCACTTGGTCAGGATGTCGTCCACTCTGGCCGCATCCATCATGGTGGTGTTTACCAGACCTTCGATGGTCCGGTCCATCAGTTCGTCGACCTTTTCCGGCTTATGCTCGGAGAAGGACGATTCGCACATGAATGCCAGTTGTTCACCGGGGCGGGCCACGTTGTTGGGCGAATAGTTGTGAAAATTTGTCACGCGGTAGAAGGGCGAATCAGACTCGGGATAATACATCCAGCAGCGTGAGTTGCGTTCCTTCTCTTCCTTGATATCAAGGCCAACGCCAGCGACGTATACGGAATTGTGGGTGAGCTGGCCCGCGGCGTCGATCATGGCGTCGTTCTTCTGGGTCAGCCACTGGCTGGTCAGCATGTCGATGGGAGCGGTGTTGAGGATGACTTCGTATTCAACCTTGGTGCCCTTGTCGGTGGTCGCGATTTTCTTCTCTGCGTCGATGGAGACCACGGACTGGCCGTACTCGATGCGGTTCTTGATCCGCTTGGCCATGCGCCGGAAGATCTCGCCGGTGCCACCCTGGAGCGGGAACTTGAAGGTGTTGTTCGGTCCCCAGGCCACATCGTCTTGTTCCATGATGATGTTCTTGAGTACCTTCTTCAGGTCGACCACACTGACACGTTCGCCGATCCAGTCAAACTGCATCATCTCGGGCGGAGTGGCCCAGACCTTGAAGTTATACTGATTCATGAAATGCTTGGCGATGCCCGCACCGAAGATGTGATTGATCCACTGTGCGAAGTTGGTGGGTGTCATCTCGGTTCGGTTGCCCGGCAGCAGTCCCTCCACGCATTCCCAACGGGCCTCGCGCGGCAGGTATCTGATATTGTTCTGGAACGGATACGGAACCCAGGTGCCGGAAGAACGGACCCAGGATTCGCGCTCATGTTCAAGTCGCTCGTCACCGAGCAGGGAGTTCATGAGATTGTCGAAATAATCATAATGGGAAAAGACCACGTGACCGCCGATATCCCAGGTGAACCCGTTATCGTCCTTGAAACTCGATGCCAGCCCGCCTGCATGCCCGTCCCGTTCCAGCACGAGATAGTCATCCATGCCGAGTTCGTTGAGCCTGTGGGCCGCGCCCAGTCCGGTGGGTCCTGCGCCGATGATCAGATATTTGGTCTTCACGGTTGGTCCTTATGTTTCGTTCCGATGCGGAATATATTTCCAATTCCGCTTCATAAATCAAGTTTGATGCCAACCATTTTTTGCCGGGTGTAATGGTGTTATATTGGAAACGCACAAAGGGCTGACACAGACATCTGCATCAGCCCTTTGTTTTTCTGTAAAGACCTATTAATCAGCAAGAACTTTAATAGATATCGGCCTGAACTTTCCGTAAATGAACTGACCTATGTAGGTAATGCCACCGAAGAATGCAGAGAAAACGACAGGCATGATCAATACGCATAAGACTGCATTCAGTAAAATGGAAGTGCCGTGGAGTTGCTCCCCATTAAATTCCCAGGTTCCGAATCCAAAGTAAGCTGACAAGGCTCCGATTGTCATCAAAGGCACCAGAAATACAGCAAAACCGATGAGAAACAGTTTGAACAAGGATACGAATGACATCTTTCTTATTAAAATAGTCTGCATTGAAGACCCCTAAGTTTGGTTAAATGCGGCAATCAGGAATTTAGATATCGTCGTATGTATTCGTTTACGGTTAATTCTGCAAGGTGAGCCTAGATCTTATGACGTTGGTATGTGCTTTCTTGATGCAGATTTTATCCGTTTCTTACAAAGTGCCGGGTATAAAAAAAGGCCGCCCCACAAGGAGCGGCCTTTTTTTATTACAATCAATCTCAACTATTCAAACATCTTCTTTGCGGCATCGCCAGCATCTTCAGCGGCCTCATCCAGCTGTTTACCAGCTTTTTCCATGGGGCCTTCTTCGCTGCAACCGAATGCGGGAACCATCATTGCGAGCATGCATGCAACCAGAATCAATTTTTTCCAAAGTTTCATTATAGTCTCCTTCTTTTTGTTCAACTTCACATACGTATACATGACCGGGTTGGTCACGTCATTAGTGTTATTAGCGATTTTCCAGTCGGCAGGTCTGGCTGTAGTAGGCAGTGCCGTCGCCCATATCGGTATTCATGGGTTTGATGATGACGTTGGCCGAGTGGCCGTATTTCATCCATCCGCCCCGGCGCATGATCACCACGCGATTGTGCAGGTCCTTGACGGTCTCCATCTGTACCTGCATGGCTCCGGCCTCGGTGACTAAGTATACATCCTCAGCCGGATTGAGGACGCCCCAGGCCGGATTCTGCTTGGATACGAAAATCTGCGGAATGCCGCGCTGATCGGCCTCTGGAATCTGGGTGTGTTCGTATTTACCACGGATCAGGGTGAGCAATTGCAGCGGATAATCCGGGTCGCGCTCGGGTTCTGGCGTCAGCTCTTCAGGGAAGCGGTACAGCCCGTCGGGGTGTCCGAATTCCATATTCTCGAAAGCTATGTATGGGTGTTTCGCCTTGACGGATCCGTTCTCGCGCAGTTCTTCCAGTGACAGATCGGCGTCCTTGAGACCTGCTTCGAGACACGCGTTCGGGTCCGGGAATTCCATGGGTGCGGCCAGCCGTGAGGCGAGGTCGCTCAGGATGTCGAAATCGCCCCGGCATTGACCACGTGGCTCCACGGCCTTGGCACAGAGGTTGACGTAGTTGTGCAGGAAGGAGCCGAGCACGTCTTCGCGTTCGAACATGAAAGCGGGCGGCAGGATGACATCGGCCATGAGCGCGGTATCGTTCATGAATCCGTCTACACAGACCACAAAGGGCTTGCGAAATCCGTCGGCCACGGCCAGACAGTCGGGCACCTGATTGACGATGTTGTGTCCGTCCACCCAGATGAAATCGATGGGCGGGTCAGCCTTTTTCAGCTGTGCGCCGAGGTCCTGAATGAGCAATTCGCGCCGGGGGCCGGCGGGCTGGTTGTCGCCTTTGACGAGGTGTCTCCAACTGCCGAGATTACGACCTGATGAGATATTGTAATAGGAGCCGCCGCCGCTGATGCCGATGTTGCCGGAGATCATGGCCAGGGCGTTGATGAAACGGACGGACTCGCCGCCGAATATGTGACGTTGCAGTCCCCAGCCGAGGACGGTCGCTACCCGGCCGGAGTCTGCGTACCAGTCATAGATCATCTCCACTTCAGCGGTGGAGACTTCGCAGACCGAGCAGAGTTCGGACAGGGTGTGGCCGTCGATGAGGCCGCGCAGGGCGGGCCAGTTGGCGGTGCGGGTCAGCACCCACGGGTTCAGGTCGCCCGCTTCAAGGTAGAGCTTGAGCACGGCGGCGGCCAGGAAGCGGTCGGTGCCGGGTCGAATGACGATGTTCACGTCCGAGAATTCCGGTGTGCCGTCCCCGCCGGGGGAGATGGTCAGCACCTCGGTGCCGTTTTTGCGCGCCTTCTGGATCAGGGCGAGTTGGTGGATGGAGCAGCGGGTCATGTCCCGGCCCCAGTTCACCACGCGGCTGGCGTTTAAGATGTCTTCGGGATCGTTATGATTGAGCACGCCGAAATCGCGCTCGCAGGCAGTGATGCCTGTGTCGTCGCAGACCGCGCCATAGGTGGTGGCGGAACCTAGTTTCTCGAAAAAAATGTTGCTCGCCTTCGCCAAAATGCCGCGATAGCCGTGGCCGCGCACATGGAGGATGGTTTCCGGTGTTTGGCGGGCGGTGTCGAGTTTGCTGGCGATGAGGTCGAGCGCCTCGTCCCAGCTCGCGGGTTGGAATTCACCATCACGCTTAACAAGCGGCTCGGTAATTCTGTCATCGGCATCTATTCTATTGAAATAGTTGCCGCCTTTCTTGCAACAGAACCCTTTGGTGAACGGGTGCTTCGGGTTGCCCTTGATGGATTTATTCTCGCCGTCGACAACCAGAGAGCAGGCGTCGCCGCAATCCATCGTGCATGCAGTAATCGTAGTCATTCGTATCCTCCGCCTGAAAGAGTGGAGAATTTAACCCGGTACGTCAAATTCATTTTGTGTCTGGGTGGCATATTTTCTGTACGAAGCGAAAACCTCTTTGTTTCAAAACCTTGTCAACAGGTAAAGTTGCCCCTTTTTGGGTCTTTCTTATGCCAAAGTTGCCCGATCTCGGCGGAGGCCGAAAACCGGGGTTATACTCCTCACGATTCCCGGAGAGTGGCTTCGGGAACACGCATCCCGGTTCAGGGGCGGGCATAGGGTCCGCCCCTTTCCCTTCATTTCTGCCAGTCATTTTTTGACAATCCCCGCCGTTTGGTCTAACCAGTCTCGTTTCCCGCAGTATATAAGATAATAAGGATATAGAACGCGACATGGCGAAGATACAAAAGATCAAGGGCTTTGTGGACCTGTTCCCCGAAGAGGCAGCCAAATTCACTTTCATGGAAAAGTCTGCCCGCGAGACCTTCGAACGTTACGGTTTCGGCGAATTGCGTACGCCCGTGCTTGAGAAGACCGAGCTGTTCCAGAAGTCCATCGGCGAAGACACCGACGTTGTCGGCAAGGAAATGTTCACCTTCCCGGACCGCAAGGACCGCTCCCTGACCATGCGTCCCGAGGCCACCGCCGGTGTTGTCCGCGCCTTCATCGAGTCCAAGACTCATCAGCCGGGCAAGATCAGCAAATATTTCACCTTCGGGCCCATGTTCCGCTACGAGCGTCCGCAAAAAGGCCGCCAGCGTCAGTTCCACCAGATCAATGCCGAGATATTCGGCGCACCAGAGGCCCAGGCCGACGCCGAGCTGATCCTGATGCTCAAGACGTTCCTGAATACCATCGGCCTGACCAAGCTGACCATCGAGCTGAACTCGCTCGGTTGTCACGAATGCCGCCCGACCTACAAGCAGGCGCTGGTGGACTACTACAAGTCCAAGGACAAAGAGAATTTCTGTGAGGACTGCCGTCGTCGCATGGAGACCAACCCCCTACGCGTGCTGGACTGCAAGGTCCCGGCCTGCAAGGAGCTGGTTGTGGACGCCCCGGTCATCACCGATCACCTCTGTGATGATTGCGAAGTCCACTTCGCCGACGTGAAATCGATTCTCGACGGCGCGGGCCTTGGTTACGAGCTCAACCCCCGCTTGGTGCGCGGCCTGGACTACTATGTCCGCACCTGCTTCGAGGTTGCCAGTTACGACATCGGTTCCCAGACCGCTGTTGCCGGCGGTGGTCGTTACGACGGGCTGATCAAGAACCTCGGCGGCGGCGATTGCGCGGCCACAGGTTTCGCCATCGGCATGGAGCGTCTGGCAATGCTGCTCGACAAGCTCGAAGCTGATACCCCTGATTTCTACCTGGCTGTTGTGGACGGTGCCGCGTCCAATCAGGCCATGCTTTTCGCCCAGCAGTTGCGTGACAAGGGACTCAAGGGCGATGTCACCTACGGTGGCGGTTCAATGAAGAGCCGCATGCGCGCGGCCAACAAGTCCGGCGCGAAAGTCTGCCTGATCATGGGCGGCGACGAACTGGCAAACCAGACCGTGACCGTCAAGGACATGGTTGGCGACGAAGAACAGAAGACCATCTCCCAGGCCGATTACCTGGCGGGAATTTAATAAAGAACTTTTACGGTTCGGCTTGAGAGGGCCGGACTGACATCATCGAGACGGAGAGAACATGTCAGAGCCCATTGAAGAGAGAGATTACGACGAATTTCGCGTTATTGAAGACCTTGCCGGTTGGAGACGTACGCATCACAATAACGAACTTACCGCCGACAACATGGACGATAATGTCTGCCTGATGGGTTGGGTGCAGTTTCGCCGTGACCACGGCGGGCTGATCTTCCTCGATCTGCGTGACCGTGAAGGTCTGACCCAGGTTGTGTTCAATCCTGCAGATAACGCCGAGGTCCATGAACGCGCCCACGCCATCCGCCCGGAATACGTCGTCGCCATCAAGGGCAGGGTTCGCCCCCGCCCCGAAGGCATGGCCAACTCGAGCATGGTCACCGGCGATGTCGAGATCGAAGTAGACGAATACAAGCTGCTCAACACTTCCGACACCCCGCCGTTCCCCATCGAGGAGCGTGTCGAGGTCGGCGAGAACCTGCGCCTCAAGTATCGTTTCCTCGATCTGCGTCGTAAGAGTCTTGCCAATAATTTCATCATCCGTAACAAGGCTGCCCAGTCCGTACGCCGCTATCTGGATGGACTCGGTTTCCTTGAGATCGAGACCCCGATGCTGACCAAGTCCACACCCGAGGGTGCTCGCGACTTCCTGGTCCCCAGCCGCGTCAATCAGGGCGAGTTCTACGCATTGCCGCAGTCCCCGCAGCTGTTCAAGCAGATGCTCATGGTCTCCGGCATGGATCGCTATTTCCAGATCGTCAAATGTTTCCGTGACGAGGACCTGCGCGCCGACCGCCAGCCCGAGTTCACCCAGATCGATATCGAAATGAGTTTTGTCGATGAGAAGCTGGTTCAGGACATGGCCGAGAAAATGGTCAAGACTCTGTTCAAGGAAACCATCGACGTTGAACTGCCCGGGACTTTCCCGCACATGACCTACTCTGACGCCGTTCGCGATTATGGTCTGGATAAACCCGACCTTCGTTTCGGTCTCAAGCATATCGACATCACTGACATTTTCGAAGGCTCCGGCTTCAAGGTTTTCGCCTCCTCCGAACTGGTCAAGGTAATGGTTGTGCCCGGTGGAGCATCCCTGTCCCGCAAGGAGATCGACGAGTACACCAAGTACGTCGAGATCTACGGTTCCAAGGGACTTGCCTGGATCAAGGTCAAGGAAGATGGTGAATGGCAATCACCCATCGTTAAATTCTTTTCCGACGAAGAAGTGGCCACACTTCGCGAGCGTGCCAATGCGCAGCCCGGCGATATTCTCTTCTTCCAGGCTGGCAATGCAGACATCGCCAACGCCGCGCTGGGCAACCTGCGTTGCGAGCTGGCCGAAAAGCTCGACCTCATCGAGGAAGGCACATACGAAGCGGTCTGGATCACAGACTTCCCGCTGCTTGAGTACGATGCAGACGAAAAACGTTACGTGGCTCGCCATCATCCCTTCACCTCGGCACAGCCAGAGCAGATGGATACCCTGGCATCCGATCCTGGCAACGCTTTGGCCCGCGCCTACGACTTGGTCATCAACGGCCACGAAGTCGGCGGCGGTTCCATTCGTATCCATACCCCGGAGCAGCAGGAGATCATGTTCGGCGCCCTCGGTATCGGTGAAGAAGAAGCCCGCGAGAAGTTTGGTTTCCTCATGGACGCCCTCAAGTTCGGTGCACCGCCCCACGGCGGCATCGCCTTTGGTCTGGATCGCCTGATCATGATCCTGACAGGCTCCAAGTCCATCCGCGACGTCATCGCCTTCCCCAAGACTCAGAAAGCCACCTGCCTCATGACCGAAGCACCGTCTGCTGTGCCCACCAAGCAGTTGCGCGATCTTGGTGTGAAGCTGAGAGAGAAGAAAAAAGAAGACTAGATTTGAACATACGGGAGGAAGGCCTTTGGATTAAGGTTTTCCTCCCGTGTTTTTTTGAATTATACGGGGTGTGTCGGTGGTGACAGGCGCACTTTGAATCCTTAATTATTTAAGATAGAGTTTGCACCAACGACGAAGCTCAGGCTTGAGAAGCCCGGGTTATCGGAGATAAATATTATGAAGTTAGAAATATGCACATGGCCTGATGAGGTCCTTGCGAAGAAGGCGGAGCCGATTACCGAGGTCACGCCTGAGATCAAGGAACTCATCGAGAACATGATAGAGACAATGTACGCCGATGACGGCGTCGGGCTGGCCGCACCGCAGATTGGAGAATCCATTCGTCTGATCTGCGTGGACCAGACCGGGCCTAAGATGCGGGAAGACCTGCGGGTGCTCATCAACCCCGAGATCGTCGAGTGCGAAGGTGAAGTCGATTCCGAAGAAGGCTGCCTGAGCTGCCCGGAATTCACCGGCACGATCAAGCGCAAGGAACGCGTGAAGGTCAAGGCTCTCAACGAAGACGGCGAGGAAATCTGCATCGAGAACGACGGCTTCCTGTCAATCATTCTCCAGCATGAGATTGACCACCTGAACGGCATAACCATTGCCGACCGTGCGGGCCGTTTGAAGAAGACCCTGTACAAGAAAAAAGCAATGAAGTGGAAGTCGTAACATGGAAGAGCTAGAAGTGAACCAGCCGTTGGGTAGTCCCAAGGAAAATGTCGAGCTGAAGAAGCTGCGCACCGTTTTTATGGGCACGCCGGATTTCGCTGCCGAGGCATTGCGCATACTGCTCGCCTTCGACGGTGCGGAAGTGGTGGGAGTCTATTCCCAGCCCGACCGTCCGTGCGGACGCGGCAGGCAGTGCAAGCCATCTGCGGTCAAGGTCGTGGCTCTTGAGAACGATATTGATATTTATCAGCCCCTGAATTTCAAGGAACAGAGTGACATCGATGCACTGGCCGCGCTCAAGCCGGACGTGCTTGTGGTCGCTGCCTACGGGCTGATCCTGCCCCAGGCAGTGCTCGATATCCCGACCATTCATCCGCTCAATATTCATGCTTCCCTGCTACCCCAATGGCGCGGCGCGGCACCCATCCAGCGGGCTATCGAGAACGGTGATGTTGTCACCGGCATTTCGATCATGAAGATGGAAGCCGGTCTCGATACCGGTCCGGTCATGGTCCAGCGCGCTCTGCGCATTGGTCATAACGACCATGCCGGGACCATTCACGACGAGCTGGCCAAGCTCGGCGGCATCTGCATCTGCGAGGCCATGGCCAGGTTGCAGACCGGCGCGTACGGCCTTAAACCGCAGGACGATGCTATCGCCACCTACGCCAGGAAGCTGGAAAAGAAGGAAGGCGAGATCGACTGGAATCGCCCGGCCAAGGCGATCCACAACCAGATCCGCGCCATGTATCCGTGGCCCGGCGCATTTTTCGACTGGGAAAATCCGGACGGCAAAGTCATCCGTCTGAACGTCACGCCCGGTGAGCTCAGCGAGGAAGAGACCCCGAAGATCGCACCCGGCACCGTGCTCGGCGAGATCGACGGCAAGCTCGCCATCACCACGGCGGATAAGATGTACCTGACAAACGAAGTGAAACCTCAGGGCAAGAAGGCCATGGACGCCACGGCCTTCACCTGCGGATACATGAAAGCCTGTAAATAGCGGAAGTTTCTTGAATCAAACCAGAGTCATACGCAAGGCGCGCAAACGCCTCTTCGTGGGCCTGATCACAGGCACCTGCTTTGTGGTGTGCTTGTTTCTGGCCGCGCTGTGGATCATCCCGTTCATCGGTCTGGAGAATATCCATCCCACGGCCAAGTGGGTGTTGGGTGGACTGGTTCTCGCATCGGTCAGCTTTGTCAGTATAGCCTATTGGGGTCTGTTCCTGAACATCATCACCAAGAAGCCGCTGCCCGGTTCGCGCCGGTTCCGTGGGCTGACGGTCAAGTTGTTCCTGCCGGTCATGGTCCTGCTGGGCAAGGCCATGGGCATCAAGAAGCAGAACATCATGCTCTCGTTCATCTCCGTGAATAACGAGCTGGTCCAGGCCGAGGCCGGACGCTACAAGCCGGAACAGGTGCTCTTGCTCATGCCGCACTGTCTGCAGAATTCAAAGTGCGACAAGCGGCTGACCTACGACATCAACAACTGCATCCGGTGCGGTAAATGCCCCATCGCCGGGTTGCTTGAACTGCACGACAAGTACGGCGTCAATCTCGCCATCGCCACCGGCGGTACTATCGCCCGCCGCATCGTGGTCCAGATGCGCCCCAAGATGATCATTGCCGTGGCCTGTCATCGCGATCTTTCCAGCGGCATTCAGGATACCTATCCCCTGCCGGTTTTCGGAGTGCTCAACGAGCGCCCCCACGGCCCGTGCATCGACACCACCGTGGCTCACTACCTGCTTGAAGAAGCATTGCAACGTTTCCTTCAGCCCGAATATCTTGAAGGCAAGACACCCGGTATCGGGCTGACCATCTCGACTGCACAGGCTACCAAGCTGTAGCAAGCAGTTTTTCTTCCCTCTCTCTTTCTCAATCAATAAAAAAGCCCCCGCACCGAAGTGCGGGGGCTTTGTCTTTCAATCTTGGTCAGCGACTAGGTAGTGAGGTCCTTGTTGCCCTCGACCAGATCGGTGACAACACCGGGATCGGCCAGGGTGGATGTATCACCGAACTCGTCGGAACCCTCGACGATCTTGCGCAGTACGCGGCGCATGATCTTGCCGGAGCGTGTCTTGGGCAGGCCGTCTGCGAACTGGATGAACTCGGGAGTGGCGATGGGGCCAATTTCCTTACGAACCCAGATTTTGAGCTCTTTCATCATGTCGTCAGTGGCTTCGATGCCGGACTTCAGGGTGACGTATGCGTAGATGGTCTCGCCCTTGATGTTGTGCGGCATGCCGACAACAGCAGCTTCGGCTACGTCTGTATGGCCCACGAGAGCGGATTCGATTTCTGCTGTACCCATGCGGTGACCGGAGACGTTGATAACGTCATCCAGGCGACCCATGATCCAGAAGTAACCGTCGTCATCGGTACGTGCGCCGTCACCAGCTTCGTATGCTCCGGGGAAACCGGCGAAGTAGGTGGATTTGTAACGCTCGGAGTCACCCCATACGTTGCGGAGCATTCCGGGCCAGGGTTTGTCGATGATCAGGTGACCACCTTCATTGGGACCGACCGGAGTACCGTCCTTCTGAACGATCTTGGCGGAGATACCGGGCAAGGGCAGGGTTGCGGAACCAGGCTTGAGCGGTGTTGCGTAAGGCATGGCGGAGATCATGATGCCGCCGGTCTCTGTCTGCCACCAGGTATCAACGATGGGCAGGGTGCCGCCACCGATGTTGTTGTGGTACCAGAGCCATGCTTCCGGGTTGATGGGCTCACCAACCGAACCGAGCAGACGCAGGGAAGTGAGGTCGTGCTTGGCAGGCCAGTCTTCGCCGTCTTTCATGAGGGCGCGGATGGCTGTGGGAGCTGTGTAGAAGATATTGACCTTGAATTTGTCGACCATGTGCCAGAAACGATCCGGGTTGGGGTAGGTCGGTACGCCTTCGAACATGACAGTGGTAGCACCCAGAGCCAGCGGTCCGTATACGATGTAGGAGTGGCCGGTGACCCAACCGATATCAGCAGTACACCAGTAAACATCGTCGTCTTTCATGTCGAAGACATACTGGCAGGTGTGTGCAGCGTAGGTCAGGTAACCGCCGGTGGTGTGCAGCACGCCCTTGGGCTTGCCGGTGGAACCGGAGGTGTAGAGGATGAACAGCGGATCTTCAGCTTCCATCTCTTCGTGCGGACAATCAGAGGTGATGTCGGCAGCGGATACTTCGTCATGCCACCAGGAGTCACGGCCTTCGACCATGTCTACGTCGTTGCCGCCGCGCTTTACTACGATGCACTGTTCAACAGTGGGGCAGTCTTTCAGGGATTCGTCGGCATTGGGCTTCAAGGGGATGGTCTTGCCAGCGCGCAGAACGGCGTCGGCGGTGACCAGTACTTTGGCCTGGCAGTCATCGATGCGGGACTGGAGAGCTACTGCGGAGAAACCAGCGAAAACGATGGAGTGCAGAGCGCCGAGGCGGGTACAGGCGAGCATGGCAATGGCCAGCTCGGGAATCATCGGCATGTACAGGGCAACACGGTCGCCGCGCTTTACGCCTTTCTTCTTCAGGACGTTGGCGAAGCGGCAAACC
>Ga0070728_10002082_pt1 | contig 26310 bp, 13 predicted proteins | sample tdDd471_FD_66723 | JGI IMG/M metagenome (GOLD analysis project Ga0070728, IMG submission 66723) | Marine sediment microbial communities from the Atlantic coast under amendment with organic carbon and nitrate - tdDd47.1 | ecosystem: Environmental > Aquatic > Marine > Coastal > Sediment | place...
TGGCCAAAGAAGATAGAATACGCTGACCAACACAGATCATGTCGTAGAAGGTTACAAATAGTAGACGAGCCATAGTTTATTTCCTCGGATATATCTTAAGTAGCTTTCACATGAAAATCATCAAAAAAAAACAACTTGAACCACCTGTCAATTGGCCATTGACAATGTACTCCAAGCTACAATGTTGGTCAATTAAATATGCTTAATTACAGAACAAATATAATGTTCAGATGAATTTTAGGAATTAAATTTGTCTTTGCAATAACATTCTAGTACTGCAAAAAAGATTGTGCCATTTTTATTGAAAATGCAAAGTGAATTGAAGCAAAAATATGGAGTGCAAAGGTAAAACTATAGGAAATTATATTCAAATCTTAAAGGCGAAACACTATTGAAAGCAAGGACTAATAGCCCAAAGATGCTACAAATATGTCGTTTTCCCCATATGTATATAAGGGTTGCATCGGAAAAAAGTTTAATTGAGTATCAAATGCTCCAGTCATATATATTCTTTGCCCTTTCCACTGATCCAGACCGATAGGGACGTTTTCACCAGTGGGGCCGTAGCCTTTTGACCATATGTGCTCACCATTCTCATTAAATAAGGCTATAACAATTGCTTTGCCAGAAGGATTAACAAAAGTACTTCCACCAAAATTGATTTCTCCGTTAAATCTACCACAGATACAAATGTTGCTATCTTCATCAATAGTAATTAAATCACCCCATTGAGTAGCAATATCTCCAAAACTTTTTGACCAAAGTGGGATATTGTTTGGAGAGATCTTAGCGAGGAACATATCCGAATCACCTTCTGTATTTAAAAATGTATCGAATTTTATTGTGCTGTAATTTGAACCGGTTATGTAGATATCTCCTGAACCAGAAACAGCGATATCACCAGAATATTGTTCTCCGGCATCCCCGTAATTGCTTGCCCAAATTACAGTTCCCGTGCTTGCATTGAAAACTGCCAAGTATATGTCAGATGTTGATTCTGACGTAAGGATGTTGTCATCAAAATTCATGTTGCCGAAAAAATCTCCCAAAAGAAAAACCTGATTAGAATTCAAAGTGGCTATAGCTTTTCCGTATTGGTTGGCAGCGTCTCCGAAATGCTTTGACCACTGATGTGTACCAGAATCATCAAACTTTACTATAAAGGCGTCTTCGTTTCCTGCAGAAATCAAAGTTTCTCCTCCAAAATTAATAGATCCTTTCATGTTTCCGGTAATGTATATATTGTCTGAATCATCGACAGAAATGGCTTCAGCTCTTTGCCATTCATCTGTACTGCCGAAACTTTTGGCCCATGCCAGATTTCCATCAGTGGTAAATTTTGCGACAAAAACACTTGTTTCCAAAGTGCTTCCGCTTTCTAAAATTGTCTCTTCAATTGTCAATACACCCGAAAAATATCCTGTTACAATAATATTGTCAGAAGAATCAACAGCGATGGCTGTACCACTTTGACGTCTATCATCACCAAAAGCTTTAGACCATATTGGATTGCCATCATTGTCAAACTTTGCTAGTATTATGTCGCTAAGTCCATTACTGGTATATATATTTTCCCCGATGGTAACTGTGTTGTCGAAATCTCCAACTAAAAAAGAAGAACCATCTGAACCTGCTGCTATATCGCGTCCAAATTGATTTATTGAACTATCGCCATAGTGGTGTGACCATATCGGATATGGGGGAACTAACTCTATTTCTGGTTCTGCATCATATTCTATGAAATCGTTATCATTATCTTCATCTAGGATATCGACATCCGACAGGTCAATATCGGCAATTTCATCGTCATAGTCCAAATCACCATCCGGTCCATCGGTATTATCAAAAAGCACCCCCCAAGGACTGTACAATCCTGCACCATCCTCACTCTTTAATGCCCAAAGATATAACAATTGATAACTCCCAGCCTCTGAGGAACTGAACTCAATTTCAATTGTGATAACGCCCTGCGTAGGATTAGGAGCAATTGAGATGAATTTTGCGAAATCATTTTTAGGTGTAGTTAAAATAGCATGGGTTAAGGGGAAATCTGAAGATGTGTAAAGTTCAACGGTATATTTTTGACCTGGTTTTACCGAAAACGGAGCTGCAATTTTGTCTATTTGTGGATAGCTTACATCTGCGTTGGCTTGGGGGCGAGGCATGCTTTCATTTAGCTCATCTTGCACAATTGCTAGATTTAGTAAGTCAGTTTCAGAAAATTCCTGGGTTGAATTTTCACTGACTTTGACAGATATTTCATAATACTCGCCTGTAACATTATTTTTTGTTTGCAAGGCAAGAAACAATTTGAAAGTTTTTCCTGCCAAATTAAGATCATCACCAAGCTTTCCAAACAAATTCATGGTTCCATTGAAAAGATCCCCGGATATTTTTAAGTAACGATTTGATCCTTCAACAAATAAAATCACATGAGATACTTCAGAAATATTTGAATATGAACTGAAAAGAGAGAAACTAAAGCCTGCTCCAAGTCTCAAAGGGCTGTTTTCAACATTTGTTAGTTGTGGGGCTTCAGGATCGTCTAAACCCGTTGGTGGTTCTTCATCTATTGTTTGTCCACCTTCAAAGTTTAAAGCATCCGTCATTCTCTCAGATAAATCTTCTGATATATCCCCGGATGAGCCTTTAGAACTGCATGAAAGATTGCATAAGGTAGTTGAAAAAAGTAAAAAGAAAGCCATGATAAAATAAGCTTTATAAATTTTCATAGGTGTGCCTCCTGGAAACGTTCCCACACAGTCAAATATATTATGCTTGGATAAAACACTCTACTACGCCCGAGCAATTTCATCAATCACAATGTTTTTAACAAGCAAATATGTACCTGCGTCCTTTGTTCCAAATATTTATTATTTGTCTGATGAAACAAAACCTAATATCCTTGACTTTTTAAATAAATGGAATGTAATCCGTGTTGTCTGCACTGTTAATATTAACAAATTAGTATATCGAATGATTAACAGTCTAATTGGATGGAATATTTGGTACCCATATCCTCCTAATTCTTGCAATTGAATGGTAGTTGTCGTTCGACAAAACATGAAAGTTAGAAATATAAACAACTTAAATACTTTTTAGAATTCTGCATCATGACTGCGTCAAAGGTGCGTTATAGCTTTAGAATGATTATTAAACAAACCGGAAAGTGTTTGAGTAAGCATGCTAGAAATTTCTTGATATAAAACTAAATATCCTTTACTGCACCCCACGATCCAAACTCCTGTACTGTATTGCCTCCGACAAATGAACAGGTTTGATTTCTTCTGAACCTTCAAGGTCTGCTATGGTTCTGGATACTTTAAGTATTCTGTCGTAGGCTCTTGCGCTCATTCCAAGTTTATCAATAACCATTTCCAACAATCTTGCGCCTTCACTGTCAACCTTGCAGAAATCTCTAACATGTGAAGGAGTCATTTGTGAATTGCTGGTGATTTCTCCTTTTGAATGGTGATATCTTTCCATTTGCAATTTTCTGGCTGTTTCTACGCGAAGCCTGACATCTATACTGCTTTCGCCTCTTCTTGTGTCGGAAAGCTCCTTGTAGCGAACAGCCGGAACCTCTATATGCAAATCTATTCTGTCAAGTAACGGGCCCGAAAGTCTTGCACGGTAACGTTGTATTTCGCCCATTGTACAAGTACATTCGTGTTTTGGATCTCCTAAATAACCGCATGGACAGGGGTTCATTGCTGCAACCAACATGATTCTGGCTGGATAAGTTATCGAAAGCATGGATCTTGTTATTGTTACCTGATTATCCTCCAAAGGTTGACGCAACACCTCCAGTACATTCTTCTTAAACTCTGGCAATTCGTCAAGAAACAGCACTCCATTATGAGCAAGACTTATTTCGCCTGGTTTTGGTACACTTCCACCTCCTATTAAACCAACATCCGAAATAGTATGGTGTGGCGAACGAAAAGGGCGTTGTTCGACCAATGAATTATTTTCTTTTGTCATACCCAAAACGCTATATATTTTTGTGGTTTGTAAAGATTCTTCAAATTCCAATTTTGGCAATACAGAAGCAATTCTTTTCGCTAACATCGTCTTTCCTGACCCGGGAGGACCAACCATTAAAACATTGTGTCCACCGGCAGCAGAAACTTCCAAAGCTCGTTTAACATGTTCATGACCTTTTACATCATGTAGATCAATCGACAAATTATTAGACATTCCATTTTGTAGTTCAATTGCTTCAGTAGGAATTATCTTTTGCTGCCCATTAAAGAAAGCAACAACCTCGCCTAAACGTTCAACTCCTATTACTTTTATCCCCTCCACAACAGCGGCCTCTGCTGCATTCGCTATTGGCAAAACAATTCCTCCTAAACCATTGTCCCGGCAAGAAACCGCCAGCGATAAAGCTCCTCTTATGGGTTTAACTGAGCCATCTAGGGCCAATTCACCAAATACCATACAATTTTTCATACTCTCAGGTTCGATCACTCCAGAACATTCAAGTATGCCTAAGGCAATAGGCAAATCAAATCCTGCTCCTTCCTTGCGAATGTCTGCTGGTGCCAAGTTGATCGTTATCCTTCTGGAGGGAAGTGGGAAACCGCTATTTTTAATTGCGGAATGAACACGCTCCTTGCTCTCTTTTACAGCACCATCGGGCAGGCCGACCACATTCATTTTCGGCAAACCCATTGCCATATCAATTTCAACATCGACTTTATAAGCATCGATTCCTAAAAGAGCTGCAGAATACACTTTTGAAAGCATTTAGAACCTCCATATTGTTTTTACAAACCAGTACACATTTTAAACCCATGTTACTGCATCGTTCGTGCCACATTTTGGATGGCTGAAAATACTGAGGAAAATAAAATATCCAAAAGCACCATGGGTAGGAAAATTGGAAAATTATAAAAAAACCGTATGATTTCTGGAAAGTGATTTTATCTTTGTTTTGGATAAAAGAGTTTAACATTTCGGATAATACAAATTTCAATTATAACCAAGTTGTTTTTTCGATACTTGAATAAAAACAACAAAGCATACATATCATGAACTTTCTATTTAATAGTAAAACATTGCAATAGGTGGTTTCACCCAGAACAACTCTTTAAACCAAATAATATAATGAACTATTTGTGAATTATCATTAGATAACAGCTCTGCTCAAAGCCGATGGCTGGCGAGTGAATCATAAGAGAGTTGCACGTATTTGGCTAGAAGAAGGGTTGAAAGTTCCTAAAAAGCAGCCAAAGCGAGGCAGGCTATGGTTAAACGATGGCAGCTGCGTAAGACTCAGAGCTATGTTTACGGATCATGTATGGAGCTACGACTTTGTGCATGATAGCACCCGTGACGGAAAATCACTTCGAATTCTGTGCGTAATAGATGAATACAGTCGTGAATGCTTGGCCTTGAAAGTTGCAAGAAGTCTTAAATCTACTGATGTTTTACGAGTTCTGGATGATCTTTTTATCAGGCGTGGAATCCCAAAACATTTAAGAAGTGACAACGGAGCCGAATTTACCGCAAAGGCAGTCAGGGCATGGCTAAACACCTTAAATGTGAAACCGCTGTACATCGAACCGGGCAGTCCATGGGAGAATGGCTTTGTTGAAAGTTTTAATGGCAAACTGAGGGATGAGTTGCTGAATCGTGAGTTGTTTGATACTTTGAAGGAGGCCGAGGTGCTGATAGAGCAATGGCGGAGGCATTACAACACTGTGAGACCAAATAGCTCGCTAGGTTATCGTCCGCCTGCACCAGAGACTATTTTACCAGCTGTGCCACCGACGGCCGTCGGAGATTTTGAGGATCTCCGAAGTCTATCGATTAGGTCCGGTCTCTCACAATAAGTGTTGTCACATGCGGGGTCGGGTCATTCAAGTATTCGCTGATTGATATAAAGCCGTTGTCTACCACGTGGGGTTCACTACACTCCAACCTCAAAAATTACGGCAAAACAGCTATACTCAGTTCTTACATTTCCCGAATTCTCTACTATCAGACTTTCTTGTAAAACAATTTCTAGTCAAACTCTGCTATATTTAAGTGGCTAACTTCATTCCCGAAAACAGAAAGATACAAAACTGTACTAAAATCATCGAATAAAGGAAAAAATGAAGTATCGCCAAAATTATAAACATCACCAAAATCTGCCAAAGTCATGCGGTTATTTCCATTGGTACCAACACGAAACAGTTCTCCATCCCGTGTCAGGTACATTACATACTCAGCATTTGCACTTAATTTATACAAGGAACTTTCAATATTTGTAGCCAAAAGAACAGGGTCACCGCCATCCTTATATACAGAATACAGCTTAGAGTCCCTATAGAACAACGTCCAGTCAGACACTACGGGATTAGTATACGGCCTTTCATAATCAATTAATACAGCACTGCCACCATCAATATTTACCAGAAACTTGTCACTATGATCCGAGAATACAACCTTTGTAGAATTTGCGCTTATGTAAAAAGTATTATAACAGCTCCCAAGATATACCCGTGTGCCACCTTCAACTGGAATGGAGTAAAGATCATAGTTTGATCTCATATATACGATTCTGGTTGAATCGGGACTTACTTTAAATTCATAATTATCTGAATCTAGAAGAATCGCCTCTCCTCCTTCAATTGGAACTGAATATAAATTTTTGTCTGTTGTACTGTATACGATTCTTGTCGAATCCGAGCCTACAACATAGTTCTTAATATCTGAATCGATTAAAACGGAATCTCCACCTGCAATTGGAACTGAATATAAATCATAGTCCGAGGATCCCGAGTATTTCAAATATATAATTCTGCTCGAATCCGAACTTATAATATAGTTCCTGGTGTTGGTATCAAGTAATACGTGATCTCCACCTGCAATTGGAACTGAAAACAAATCAGAACCATAATCATAAGACGAAGTCTCCGGGGGCTTCCTGTAGATGATTCTTGTCGAATCAGAACTTAAGCCAGGATAACCTTTAATATTGGAATCGATTAAAACGGAACTCCCTCCTGCAATTGGAACAGAATATATTTTGTCATCCTCGCCTTCATACACAACCGTTTCGGAGTTTTCCGAAATGTAAAAACTATAGATACTGCTACGGGGCCATCCGCTCCCTAGATATACAGGCTCTCCTCCAGTTGTTGGAACTGAATATAGTCCAGCAGGGTGTCTATAAACAATCATTTGGTTATCTTTACTTACTTTCAGACTCCACTTGTCAGGTAGCACAACAGATGTTGACGCACCACCATCTATCGGTAAGAAATACAATTCTGAATTGATACTGCCTGTGTTTAAAGCTACAATTGTGCTCCAATCTTGCCTAACAGCAACAATTTCACTATAATCTTTACCATAACCTTCATCGACAATTGAAATTTTCCCAGTATTATTATCAAACAACCTTATTGCACTATCTCCAGTTAGGGATATTGCTAATTGAAGTTCTTGATTATATAGTTTATCCACAAAACTGAAATTGCGTGAATCAAGTATTTTTCGACCATAGCCCAGATATAAATCTAAAAACACCTCGGCCATCCCGGCATAAAATCTTTTGTCATACAAAGTTGCTCCATCCACAAAACCGCTTCCGGCAGGGCTGTCATAAACAACATCATATTCTCCCTGCGGTATGTATTGCATCAAGTAATCACCACTGGAATTTGTAGTGGTTGACAGATCTGTTCCTGTCAGACTGACAGTAATGCCACTATGATCACTTTCTCCAGCTAGTGTGACATTTCCCGACAAACTTGCAAATGACAGGTATGGGTGATCTCCTTGTTCTAAATCTAAATCCGAAACTGTAACCGTTTGGCCAGACAAAACCTCAACCGAATCAATGCATTCTTTCTCATAACCTATCATATCTGTGCATAATTTATATGTCCCGACAGGAACATGAGAAATCAGGTAGTTTCCAGCTTCATCAGTTCTGGCCATATAGGAATATCCTGCCAGATAGATTTGGATGCCCTCATTGCCGCTTATAGTGCCTTCTAATATTGCTGTACCTTCAATATCTCCAGTTGGGGTGAGATTTAGTTCATCTACTATGCTATTCTGATTAGCTAAAACGTCCACTTCGGTTGTCGCAAAATACTCTTCAGTAAAGTCACCCCAGCTCGCTGCTATGCTGTAAATACCGGTTTCAACCTCTAAAAACTCATAATTACCAGAGCTGTCAGTTGTAGTTTGTTGAATAATTGTGGAACCTTGCATCAGCATTATCTCTATCCCGCTGTAATCATCGACATTGAGCAACTTGGCTTTTCCGCTGATTGAACCTGTGGCTATGGTTTCATCTTCTACTTCTTGATCGCCGTCAATTTCAACTTCGATCTCTTCATCAAGGTCAGCTTCGGCATCTTCTTCCGATCCCTCTGTTTTTGCTGCAATATTGTCAAACTCAGCTACATTTATGATTAAACCTTTCTTTGCGAAATAAGAAATATATAAAACTGCACTAAAGTCATCGAATGCAGGGAAAAACAATTCATCGTTTAAGCTACTAATATCACCAAGATCCGCCAAGGTCGTCCGATTATTTCCATCTGTACCAATTCGGAATAATTCTCCATTTTGTGTCAGGCACACTACATACTCAGCATTTGTACTCAATTTATACATGGAATGACTAATGTTTGTAGCCAACAGGACAGTGTCGCCGGTATATCTATGAGTAGAATACAGTTCATAATCACTCAACTTATAGGATAATGTCCAGTCAGATATTACAGTATCAGTATATGGGCTCTCGTCATCAATCGTTATAGCTGTACCACCCTCAATATCAATTAAGAATTTATCACTATCGTTTTTAAATACAACCTTGGTAGAATCCAGACTTATGTAATAAGACAAAGAACAGAGCCCAAGATATACCTGCTCACCACCTTCAATCGGAACTGAATAAAGCCCATTATCGAATGTTCTGTATACAATATAAGCAGAATCCGGACTTAGTTCAATTTGAGAAACATCTGAATCAAAAAGAATGGAGTCTCCCCCTTCAATGGGAACTGAATACAGCTTATGGCCTGTCAGGTATACGATTCTGGTTGAATCTGAACTTACTTTAAAAGTTTTAAAAGTGGAACTAATGAATACGGAATCTCCACCTTCAATCGGAACTGAATATAGTCCACGTTCCTGACCAGGATCATCAGATGTGTTTGTATACACAACTCTTTCAGAGTTATCAGAGATGATAAAATTGTACGAGCAAAGCCAACAATGATGAAGATAATTAGAAGTTCCTCCAGAAAGGGGAATAGAGACTAGATTTCCACCATTATCTTCATAGACAACCATTTGGTTATCTTTGCTTATTTTACAATTATTACTAGGATATACGTCGGGACCGATAAGTATTGGCCCACTACCATCTGTCGGCATGGAATACATCCCTGATATATTCTCTAGTTTAAAACCGACAACCGTGCTCCAGTCTGGACTAACAGCAGGATAATGATAACGACCTTCAGCAACAGTTGTAATTTCACCTGTTGCATTATCAAACAACATTATCTGCTCTTCCTCAAATCTAGAAGTAAACATAGCTAATTGAAGTTCTTGATTGTATCGCGTATACTCCAGAGAATGACTATGCACCCCAAGCAAATATCTGCCATAATTTAACAGTGCCTCTCCATAGAACTCGTCCATCCCGGCATAAAATCTTTTGTCATGCAAAGTTACTCCATACACAAAACCGCTTCCGGCAGGGCTGTCATAAACAACATCATATTCTCCCTGTGGTATGTATTGCAGCAAGTAATCGCCACTGGAATCTGTAGTGGTTGACAGATCTGTTCCTGCCAGACTGATAGTAATACCACTATGGTCACTTTCTCTAAGCAGCGTGACATTTCCCGACAAACTTGTGAATGCCAGGTATGGCTCATCGGCTTTTTCTAAATCTAAAACAGGAACTGTAACCGTTTGGCCAGACAAAACCTCAACCGAATCAATGCATTCTTTCTCATAACCGATCATATCAGTGCATAGCCTATATGTCCCAACAGGAACATTGGAAATCAGGTAATTACCTGCATCATCAGATCTGGCCATGTAAGAAAATCCAGATAGATAGATTTGGATACCCTCATTACCACTTAAAGCTCCTTCTAAAATGGCTACCCCTCCAACATTTCCGGTTGGGGTAAGGTTCAGCTCATTTGCTATGCTGTTTTTATTCGCAAAAACATCTACCTCGGTTGTCGCAAAATACTCTTCGGTAAAGTCACCCCAGCTTGCTGTTATGCTGTAAACACCGGATTCAATCCCTGAAAATTCATAATTGCCAAAGCTATCAGTTTCAGTTTGTTGAATTATTTCATTATCTTGTATAAGCAGGATGTTTATCCCACTGTGATCATCTATACCTAGCAACTTAGCTGTTCCTTTTATTGAACCTGTATCCAGTGGTTGGTATTCTGTTTCGCCATCGTCGTAGATGTTAACTTCAATTTCTTCATCAAATTCCGCTTCTATTTCTTCTTCTTCTGTTTTGATATTGGCAAACTCAGCTATATTTAAGCTATATATTTCCTTGGCGAAATATGAAATATACAAAACCGTACTAAAGTCATCATATGCAGGAAATACCCTTGACCCTCCAGGAAAAGGAATGTCACCCAATAGCTTCCCATTACTACCATCTACACCAATCCGATTTAGTCCTCCTTCATATGCTTGATATATTACGTACTCACCATTTGTACTTGTTGTATACATGGAACTATCACGAATTGTGCCCAAAAGAACAGTGTCACCAGAGTCCTTATGGACAGAATAAAGGCCATTGTCATTATCGTCATAGTGCACTCTCCAGTCAGTTACTACAGGAAAAGAATAGGGGATCTCGTCATAAATAGTTACAGGCGTACCACCATTAATATCAACTACAAATGTATTACTATCGCTTTTAAATACAACTTTGGTAGAATCATAGCTTATGAAATAAGATAGGGGACAAAGCCCAAGACTTACCGGCTCGCCACCTTCAATAGGAACTGAGTAAAGGTAATTCTGTCCATTTCTGTATACAATTTTAGTTGAATCCGGACTTATTTGGGAACTTTTGACATTTGTAGTTATTAAAACAGGATTGCCACCTTCAATGGGAACTGAATAGAGTTTATCATTCGTGTAATCATAGCCATCAGGCCAAACGGATATATCATGTTCTTCTATATAAGTAACAATTACAGAGTTATTGGATATCGTCAGATTTCTTATATCATAACCATCGTAATTACTAAGATTAACAGGTTCTCCTCCAGTTGTGGGAATAGAATATAGGCTTTTTTCTGATGAGTTTTTATATACAACCGTTTGAACATCTTTGCTGATTTTATATCCATTATTTGTGGGCAGATAAATTAAGGCTGGCACTCCAACCCCTATCGGTAAGAAATACAATCCTTGATCTGTACCTTCTGTTTTTGATACTACAATTGTGGTCCAATCAGGATTAACAGCCTCAATTCTGCTATATCCTTCACCGAGAGTTGTAATTTCACCAGTATTATTATCAAACAACATTATTACATCATCGGAAGTTAGAAAAACTGCTAATTGAAGCTCTTGACTATACTGTGTATCTTTAAAACTAAAAGAATCTGTCTCAAACATCCTTCTGCCATAGTTCAATTGCACATCCGTATACACCTCGTCAAAACCCCCAAAAAATCTTTTGTTATACAAGGTTGCTCCAGACTCAAAATCACTTCCTATAGGGCTATCAAAAACAATATCGTATTTTCCCTGTGGTATATATTGTAGCGAGTAATCACCACTAGCATTTGTTGTGGTTGAAAGGTCTGTTCCTGCCAGACTTACAGTAATGCCACCGTGATCACTTTCTCCAGCTAGCGTGACATTTCCTGTCAGACTTGCATATGGCAGGTATGGGTCATCGGCTTTTTCTAAATCTAAATCAGGCTCTGTAATTGTTTGACCAGCTAAAACCTCAACCGAATCCAGACATTCTTTGTCATAGCCGATCATATCTGTGCATAATTTATATATCCCGACAGGAACATGAGAAATCAGATAGTTTCCAGCATCATCAGTTCTGGCCATATACGAAAATCCTGCCAGATAGATTTGGATTCCCTCATTGCCGTTTATAACGCCTTCTAATATTGCTGTACCTTCAATATTTCCGGTGGGTGTGAGATTCAGGTCATCCGCTATGTTGTTCTGATTTGCTGAAACATCTACCTCGGTGGTAACATAATACTCTACGGTAAAGTCACCCCAGCTTGCTATTATGCTGTAAACACCGGTTTCAACCTCTAAAAGCTCATAATTACCTGAGCTGTCAGTTTCAGCTTGCTGAATAATTGCAGAACCTCGCATAAGCAGGATATCTATCCCACTATGATCATCGGCATTGAGCAACTTCGCTGTTCCGCTGACTGAACCTGTGGCTATAGTTTCATCTTCTATTTCTTCATCACCGTCAATTTCAACTTCGATCTCTTCATCATGGTCAGCTTCATTTTCCTCTTCTATTTCAGCCTCATAATCGAAATCAGTTTCATTCTTATCGCCATCTGGATTGTTATTATCTTTGTCGGCATCCAAATCAGACTCACCAACATTTTCACCATCAGATTCTATATCGTAATCCACATCGCCATCTGTTGGCTCATTAGGTGTGCAACCGCAAAAAACCAGCAAAGTAACCAACACAATTATTCCAATAGTATACTTCATAATTCCCCCCTTGCTGAGTTTAATGTCGGTCATATTTTGTCTTTTAGCCTTTAACACCAATCTTCCCAAAAATATCCTTTGTGATAGTTAGTGTCAAAGTGTTATGTTTTGAATTAAAATTAAGTAAATAATTTTACGTGTTGATAGAAATTCAGATGTACATTAACTTCAATTATTTTCTAGGTAAGACCGAAACTGTAGTTTCTTTGTCTGACCAAAATATACCATACACTTAACAGTGATCTTTCCCCGTAAGGTGTTTTAGTTCTGAAACACAATCCCTGGTTTCCACAATTTTCTCATGGTTGATTTGGCGGTCTGTTTACCCTTGATAGATTGCAAAACCGCCAAAGCTATTTTGCGCAGGCCTGACACCAGTCCGGGGTTAGTCGTTACTTGACAACGATCCTTACCGATAGATTCATCGAGCACATATTGGCAGAGGTTTTCAACTCCCCAATGATCTCTAAAATATTTCAGCAACTTTTTGGTGGGTGTATCTGGTGGCAAATTTGTGATTGCAAACTGCACATTTTCACTTTGTTTTCCGGTTCTTTTATCTATGCTGGTGCAAGAAACGGCAAACCCCAGTTGAAGTACCGGCCAATTTCAGTAGTCTTTCATTTGAGGAAAAATATAAAGACGGCGGGTTTCAATGCGACCGGAAATTAAAGTGGTTTGTTCAAATGCTACTCGTTTAGATCCACGATAACGCCACAGGTGGATCATCCAGCTTATTGCGACGTCCCTGTTTGTGGCGTAAATCAGGCAAATCAGCAAATTATTGATGGATCTTAAACAGGAAATTCGGTAATGCTTCATTGTTCATATTTGCCTCCAGTATTGTAGTTAAAAAACACCTTTAAAACTACAAGATTAATTCCAAAAATCAGAACTAAAATGCCCTGCCATATCTGCAATGATTTGCAATGGTGTAGTTTCTGTTCTATAAGAAATATTCTAAATAGTAACTTTTCAGAGTCAAAAATTCGTATATAGAGCGATTTGAGAAAGAGTGCAAATGAATCAAAAGAACCTGACACTTTTTGAGGCCTCATCCATTATTGCCGGACTTGGTGTGGGTGGTGGCATTATGGCAGTGCCATACCTTGCCTCTAAAAATGGATCATTAACATCGTTATTAATAATTGTATTTGCCTATCTGGTAAGTCTGCTTTTGCACTTTATGGTTGCCGAGCTGGTAATGAGGGAAGGCGGTCATCATCAGCTTGTGGAGCTTATGAAAAAATATGTTTTCAAAGGCAAAATTGGAGTTGTAATGACCTGGTTGTTCTTTTTCCTGCTTGCCAGTGGAATCATATTTTTGCTTGCAGGCTACATAACAGGATGTGCAACTATTATTTTGGAACTTGTTAATATGCCTATGATAGCTGCTGAGATATTGGTATATCTGCTTGCTGCCGGAGTTGTCTTCTTTGGCTTGAAGGTGATTGGTATAATTGAAAAATATGCCATTGCCGGCATCGCCATTTTGATATTAATAATGTCGATTGGATCTTTCGGGCATCTGCAAAATTCTGTTGCTGCATTTTCCGGAGACGTCAACGAAGCTCTGGCGTTGTTTGGCATGGTGATGTTCAGTTTTGGTTGCTGGTTTTCAATTCCACAGGCCGTGGAAGGTTTGTCAGACAGACCGCAACTGGTTCCCTGGTCTATTGTATTTGGAATCGGCATAAATTTAATCTTTGTCGTGGTGATAACATTTATGGCTATCTGGGCTTCTGATAAAGTGTCTGTGATTGCTATTACCAGTTGGGGTGAAGCGGTTGGAAACTGGGCCTTTATACTTGGGTCTGTTTCTGTATTGCTTGCAATGCTTACAAGTTACTGGGCATTTTCCTATGCACTGGCGGTTATAATAAAAGAAAGGCTTGAATATGGTTTCAGGCTTTCCTGGCTTTTGGCAACCTTTCCCACGCTTTTATTGGCTACTTCCGGCTTGACTGGCTTTTTAGGCTTTTTGAGAATAACAGGTGGGCTTACCGCCGTTTTAATAACCATATTAGTTGTTCCCGCTCTGCGTGGAGTAAGAAGTTCAACCGGCAACGACTCTGATACCTTTAGCATCGGTGCCTGGGGTGGCCCGGTATTTCAGGCCATTGTTGTGCTGGCCTATCTCGGTATGGCCATCGGTTCGATGATTCCTGTTGAATAGTATCAGATAAAGTTTAGGAGAATACATATGCCAGAAACAAATGGTATTTTGATATATGGCGGAGACATTATTACTGTTGATGATAGTAAACCCGAAGCTGAAGCAGTGGCTTTGATCAAAGGCAAAATTGCTGCTGTTGGCAGTCTGGATGAATGTAAAGCGGTTTTAGGTGATGCATATACAACCATTGACCTTCATGGTCAAACGCTTTTGCCGGGGTTTATTGATACTCATATGCACCCGTTGATGTTGATCTATTATAAAATGAATGCAGACATGCGTGGCGTTGGTAGTCTGGGAGAGCTTGAAAAAAGATTGCGGAAAATTTCGGATAAATCCTCTGAGGGTTCATGGGTGATTGGTCTGGATTTTGATGAACAGGATTTGCAGGAGGCAATATTACCCACACGTAAAGATCTTGATAAAATGTGTCACGAAAATCCTGTCTTGCTTATTAAACATGATGGACATATGGCTATTGCAAATACTAAAGCTATCGAACTTGCCGGGGTTGATGCAAATACAAAAGATCCTGAAGGTGGCATTATAGATCGTGAGGACGATGGTTATCCCGCTGGACCTTTTCGAGAGATGGCCGCGCAGATGGTCAAGGAAAGCTTACCATTTCCAGAAATTGATGAACTTATTCAAGGTGCTAGCGATACCGCAAATATGCTGTTGTCGCAGGGAATTACCTCTGTTGGTGGCGTGTTTCAGACGGATGAAGATGGCCCGGCAGGAAAGTCCGGTGCTTTTGAAATAATGGCTATGAGCATGTTACTGGAAAGTTTCCCCTTGAGCATATACTCGATGCTGTTTGCCTCGAAACTGGAAAACCTTGAGATGGCAAAACAAAGCGCACTGCATTCCGACAATGGTGGCAGGCATAAGGTTGGAGCCTTGAAGCTGATTGCAGATGGCAGCTTTGGTTCCTGTACCTCTTATATGCGCGAACCGTTTACTGATCAGCCAGATAAATCCGGCATTTTATTGACAAGCGAGGATGAACTATATCGACGAATGGAGTTTGCGCATAAGGCCGGATATCAGATTGCAATACATGCAATAGGAGATAAAGGTGTTGAATTGTGCGTTGATTTGTTTGAAAAGCTACTAGAGAAATACCCGCGTGATAATCATCGGCATAGAATTGAGCATGCTTCGATAGTGGATAAGGAAATTCTCAAAAGAATCAAAAATGCTGGTTTGGTAATTTCGACTCAGCCTTTATTTATCCATACTGAAAAAGACTGGTTAGAGGAAAGACTTGGTCAGGCCAGATTGAAAAACACCTATCCATTCAAATCTATTCTGGATGCTGCTGTGAAACTGGCAGGTGCCTCGGATGCCCCGGTGGAATCTACTAGCGTTCTGGATGCAATTCAATGTTGTGTAACAAGGGAAAATTTCGAAATTCAGGAATGTATAAACGTGTTGCAGGCCATTAAGATGTACACGATTGATGCTGCATTTGTTCAGTTTGAAGAAAATATTAAAGGTAGCATTTCAGTCGGAAAAAGGGCCGATTTAATCATACTTGATCGAAATCCCTTGAAAATCGAACTGGAAAAAATAAAAGATATAAAAGTTAAGAAAACAATGGTCGGCGGTCAGATAGTGCAGTATGAGTAATTTAAGTCTATGATCTAACACAAATAATGGAAAAATTTAGGGAGGATTATACTGCACATTGCTTGTTGATGTTTTCGTGCCGGAATAAAAATATCTAATATCATATCAACTATTATGAATAATATGGTGAATATTCCCATAGGGGTTGTATAATAGTGTGAGTAAGATATTTGGTAAATAGTAAGCCGTCTTATTTCAGTGGAGGACGACTACATGGCAAAATGGAAATATGCAATAGCAAGAGGTAAAGATTTTTATGGTGTGACATCATTGGCGATATTCAAAAAACTTGTAAACTCCGGCAGGGTGACTGCCAACGATATGGTTTACGATTTTAACTACCGCCAATGGATTGAGGCCGTTCACGTTTCTGGCATGTATAAAATATTTCAAAGCCAAAATGTATTATCCGCGGAATCTTCTAATGAACAGTTACCCCTACCAAGAATTGCAAAATCTTTAAAAGACAAATTGAAAGATCGGGGTAAAAATTTTATCAGCAACAGAGATTCATCCGTGTTGGCTAACCCAAGTATATCTTCATATTTTGACAGAAACAGTGAAAGCGCATCCTACAACAAATCAACCACCAAAAGTGGACTGTTGAACCAGAATGGTCTCGCCGCAAAAGACTATGAACGAATGAAGTCCATTCGCTTTGTAGAAGAGAATCCCTCTCTGTTTTCTCCTGCAAGTCCCGTTTTCTGGGGAGTATTAATCCTTGGCGGATTGGGTCTTGTTGGTGTGCTTTATAAAATGTTTACCTGAACATGCAAAAAAACCAGGGGACCGTTGATAATACTTCATTTTCTTGTGTTAATTCATTCCGAGACAATATAAAATACCAAAAATTAAAGCCATTTGATAAGTGACCGAATTTATTGTGGTAGTGTACAAAAAATCCTTTCAGGAGCAAATGAATGAGATTGCAGAAAAAAATTACCCTGGTAATGGTAATTACGGTTGTGATTTTGCTAGTGGCGCAACTTCTTGTTTCAGAATACCTTACAGAACAGGAACTTACAGATCTTGAACAGGATCGAATGTTTGAGTCTCTGGAAAAAATTGAAGTCATGGTAGACAGAGAGATTGAACACTTGGCCATGCTTTCTGAGGCATGGGCAGAGGTGGGTGGATGCGTTATCCAGTTGTCAGAAGATAAAAAGAATGCAAGTGAAGAAATTGAGGATAGGTTTTTACTGGTCAACAAACTCAACCTTGTGCTGTTGTATGATAAAGATGGAATCAAGTTTGATGGAAAGAGTTTTAATCTGGTATCCGGATACCCGATGGATATTGAAGAGCAATTTGCCAAGAAGTTGCCAGTTTCACATATTTTGCTTAATCACGGTGTGAGAAGGCAAAAAATATCAGGCATATATGTGGTTGGAGGCATACCTATGCTGATTGCGTCTTCTCCTGTGTATGAACAGTTTGACAAAAAATCTGATATGGCCAAGGTTGGTACAATTATTATCGGTAGATTCCTTAGCTCTGATTTGTTACGGGTTTTCAGCAGTCGACAAGAAACTAAATGGAGAATATTAAACCTGGATGACAAAACAAGTAATATCCCGCGCGATAAAATAAGTACCTTTCCGCTGCCAAAGCCTATTGTGATATACATGAAAGATAAAGACAAATTTCAAATTTATGCCAGTGCACCAACATTGAATGATAAAAGAGGTATGCTGATACGAATTGAAGTGTCCGGCAATAAATTACAATCTGCCAGTGCCAGATTGTCATTGTTGTTTAACGTTAGCGCGGCAATTGGATTATTGGCTTTCATTATTTTTGTAATGTATTTCACAAATTACATTGTTAAACCAATCCGTGACCTTACCAAACAAATACAGGCCATTCGAAGAAACTCATTTGTAAATATTAAATTGGACTATCTAAGAAAAGATGAATTCGGTGTCTTGGCATTGGAGTTTGACAAGCTTCTGGAACAGCTAAACAATCGTTCTGAAGAGATGGCCCTATTGGGAAGTCTGGACAATTTACTTGCTGCATGTTCAAGCATTTCGGAAGCTGGAGAGGTATTTAGCAAGGTAGCAGTCAAACTGCTTTCAAACTGTAATGGTGCTTTGGCTATTATCAATAACAGCGGGAACCATTTTGAAATCAAGATATCCTGGGGTGGCGAGTGGCCGGGAGAAACTGTTTTTTCCCAGAATGATTGTTGGGCCTTGAGAAGAGGGCAGGTTCACTCAATGGCTGAAGGATCCTCTTCGCCCGTTTGTAAACATATGCTGGATTCGGTGGAAAATGCTGTAATTTGTATTCCTTTGGTGGCGCAAGGTGATACACTTGGTGTATTGCATGTTATGACAAAGTCCGAGTTTAACGAAACTGAAATACAGTTAGCTGAAAGTCTTGCCAAGCATACCAGCCTGGCACTTGCTAACCTAAGACTTAGAGAAGCCTTGCATGTTCAGGCGGTGCGCGATCCTTTGACTGGCCTTTATAATAGAAGATACCTTGAGGAGTCCATCGAAAGGGAGCTTAGCAGAGCCAAACGTGAAAACAGTACTGTCGGTGTGTTTATGATTGATCTGGATCACTTTAAGCGGTTTAATGATGATTTTGGGCATGAAGCAGGTGATTATGTGCTCAAACAATTAGGGCTCGTTTTAAGACAGGTTACCAGAAACGAAGATATTGCCTGTAGATATGGTGGCGAGGAATTTACTGTTATTTTGCCGGGTGCAAGTTTGGAAATCTGCAAGGAGCGAGGTGAGGAACTTTGTGAAAGACTGCGCAAGATGGATCTTAGATACCGAGATAAAGAGCTTGGAATTGTCACTCTTTCCATTGGTGTGGGTATGAGCCCTGATCATGGTGAAAATGGTGAAGCAGTTTTGGCAGCAGCAGACAGAGCTTTGTACAGGGCAAAAGCAAATGGTAGAGATAGAGTAGAAATTGCGACTTGATTAAATTATGTTATCCCCATAATGATTATGATCTCATGCTGATTTGGTAGGTGAATGGTGAAAAAGCGATATCTGGTTTTAACTACTTGCTGTTTGACGTTTTTGTTTTTAAATTGCGTTATTGCAAATGCAGAAAACAGGGTTAACGAAAATGATAATGATAATACCAGCAAAACGGACCCGAAAACAGCAGAACAACAGGAAAGTGTAGAAGAGTCTGTAGAAGCAAAAGCAGGAGAACCAGCGGAAACTAAACTGCCAGATCATACCGATGTTAATAGTAGTGTTTGCGCTCATCCTTCGGTAAAATATCTTGAGCAGTTAAACAGAAGCGAGATAGAAAAAGATAAGTATCAAGGACTGATTGACAATATTGATGTGGCCGAATGCAGACGATTGTTCACTGAAAAGAAGCAAAAGCCGGCTGAAGATATTTATCAACCCATTGAACATTTTACAAAATCTCCTAAGCTGCGCCCGTGCTGTGCCTTTGGTCATAGCCTTAGGACCACTATTTCAGGCTCCTCCGTCCCGGTTAAGCTGGACAATGTGCTTAACCCCGAAAGACTGGGGCACCATTCGTACATGAAACGAAGTGTTGAAACAGAGATGAACGGCCTGATTTATACCTGCAAAGGTGGAACGGTCGATATTGCTCATGTTAGAGATTATGCCGACTGGACTGCTTATTTATACGAGAGGATTATAAAAGTTTTGGGAACTGGAGTTTTAATGGAAATTCCAGCTGAAGCTGCTAATCGTGAAATACTTTTAAGGCCGGTTTTAACAGAGTTAACAGAAGATGAAAGGCGTAATCTTGCCATATTGCTGGCACAGAGGATTTCCTTTCAACTGTCTGTTTGGCATGAAATTGTAACCTGGTATGACCATCGAAGTGTTGCACTTTTTTCAGAGAGACTCTCGTCGTTTTCACCGGAAGATATGTACTCAAACCTGTTAGGTGCGATAATTGGTGGCGAAGCAATTAAAACAGGTGTTGATTTTAACATGGCCATGGACTGTAAAATTGAGTCCGCCGTTCATAACCTTGTGCCTCTTCCGCCTGGTCAAACCAAGAAAACACTGGATTCCGTCGATGGCTTATGGTGGGATCGCACCAAGACCATTCCGGACATGCAAATGGTTACCAGACGAAATCTGGATGTTGGCGATGAAATTCGTCCCTGGATTATCTCGGATAAATATTCACCATATTGCAGTGGCAGAGAAGAAAAACCAACAAGTCTGGTGGTTCCAAAGTATGGCCCTAAAGATCTTCTGCTGGATGATTTATACGAGTTGAGATTTACGGTTGATAGAACAAATGTTCCTAAATTCCACATTCCAGATGTAGATCGCCACTATGTCAATCAGCACGATTATGCCGGAATCATAAAAAAGATCAGGCGAGAAGTAAAAGACGAATTCGGCCCTTATGGTGATACTAATGGCATGGATTTAAAAGAGCTGGGAGTGGTACAGAAATATTCTCATGAATTTGACCAGGAAAAACCATGTGGCCGGGGCGATCTTGATTGCAGCTTAACCAGAAACGAAGAACTGAATGGTGTGCGGATTGGCAAGATATTTCTTGGTGGTGCCAACTTTCCCGGACTTTTTCTTGGCATGACAGTTGCTGAAGGTAAAACCATGGGAGGGCTGTTCAGGGTCGGTAAATTTACTTCTGCAATTAATTTTACCAATGGGAACTACATTCTTCATGCAAAGGGGGCTGAAAGCCCAGTCTTGCTATTTTGTTCTGTCGAGGCAGAAGATGGTTCTGGCAGAGTAGAGATTGACTATCCCTTTGTGAACCCATTTGAGACTAAATGTCTTCCGGGTTCAAGCTGGGGAATTAAGCTGGATCTACTGGAAGTGCTTTACGAGAGCGGAAACGATGGTTTTGCACTTAGACCGCTTGAGTTTGGTGTGGTGTGGAACGCTCTCGGCAATGGACACACTGTAGATTTTTTAAAAAGACATCTGCTTCTTTCTATTGGCTTGGCCCCAGAGTATGTGAGTGTTGGAAACGATAAGGACGGTGCATTAACCGCCTACTTTTCTTCAATTTTTGAAAGGATGTTTTGGGACAATCGTATTGAGATGAGAATCTTTGGTAATTTCAGGGATAATCTGACAAACTATCAGCATTTCTATGCTGAAGCCGGTTCCAGCTTGCAATACAATCATTTGTGGAGCAGAAGAGATTTTCGTGGTGGCGAACCCCTGCATTCAATTGTGAGTATTGGTATAGAGGTAGGTGTACAATACTGGTACAAGCAAAAGCCAAGTATGCCTGGTATGCTAAAAAAGATACAAGTGGTGTGGGATGACGATTTTATTCCGGCATCGTGGAATGTTTCCGGACATGCATTGCTTTATGTGGAAACAACAATTCCAAAACTTGGCATATTCTAAATTTCAGGGAATACTTGATCATTTGGGGGATATTGAGTAGAATCACTCCCAAGTTTAGGTACGATTGTCATCAAATACAAAAAAGGAGAATCAGCGTGGATACGACCGCTGCAAATAATTATCTTCAGGAAACCTTGCCTGCAATCGTTGAAAATATGCCAACATTGCTGGAAGCTGCTGGGTCTCTTGAAAAAGCAAAAGAACAGCTGGCATCTGTAGAGCAGGATACCGTATTATGGCAGGGCAAAAAGATCAACCTGGATGTTTATCCCTCTGATAAAGATAAACCTGTAGTAATTTTCTTCACTGGAATCGCTAACTATGCGCGCTTTTACTATCTGTTTTTGGCATTGCTTTCCGAAAGAGGTTTCAATGTTGTTGCTGTAGATCGTCCGGGCCACGGTTTTTCCGATGGGCAGCGAGGCGATTGTACCGTTGAGGATATGCGCGATTTGATGCCACTGGTTATCGAGAGAGTGAAAGAAAAATTTAACGACCGCATCGGTTTGTTTGGTTCAAGCCTTGGTGGCATTACAACCTTTTATCTGCTCCCCGAAATAGAGGGCATTAAAAGTGCGATTTGCCACAACTGGCTATACCCGGGCGAGAGCGCAGATGAAAGCAAGTGGCTCTTGAATATTATTTTGAAAACCTTGAATCACTTCGTTCCGAAGATGACCATCCCGATTCGCAAATTGATTGATCAGAAAAAAGTTCTGGAGCTTTCAGAGTCCAAATACCTGACTGAGTTCTACATGAACATTAAAGATGATCCGCTTTATTGCCAGGGCTTATCCTTGCGCTCTGTGGTCTCTTATTTTGGTGGATACAAACCTGAAAATTCTTATAAAGATATTGATATTCCAGTGCTCGGTTTGATCCCTGCACTGGAAAAGGTACTGCCGTTTGAGACCAGTATGTCCTGGTGGAAGATGGCTGGACTAAAAGAAGAAAATATAAAAATTATTCCAGATGCCAAGCATATGATCTTTCATGATAAGCCACTTGAGAGCCTGGAACTGGTAAGTGACTGGTTCAACAAAACACTGTAAATACAGACGAGGAAAACATGCAGGACAAAACAGCTTTCCCAAAAGCTCCCAAAAGAATGATCGACGGCCAGAATCTTGTACCTTTCGGAAATTACTCCGGTGCAATTGCCGATGTGAATGTTGAGGAATTTAATTATCGTTTGCTGAGTCGTCCATTCGCTTTTATGGAGGCAACTGCTAAAAAATATCTCAAACGCTGGCAGTTTGTAGGTGCGATGGACGAAAACATTGTCTTTGGTGCAGCAGTAGCAAATGTGCAATATCTTGGTACTGGGTTTTCATATGTGTTTGACAGACGTTCAGGAAAAATCCTTGAAAAGAATATAAAATGTCCATTGGCCAGAAATACCGAATTTTCACTTTCGCCAGTCAGCGGAACAAGCAGCATAAAAAAAGGTGACTCTTTTATTAGTCTATTTAACACACCGGAAGATCTTACTCGTTCTTTAAAGGTAAGCTTTGGCGAAAAGTTGCAAGCCGAAATAAAATACCGTGAACCGGGAACCGGCATGACAACGACTTGCCCGCAGGACAAAACAGGTTTTCATTATACATACAAAACTGCCGGATTACCCGCGGAGGGTCATCTGCTGATAAATGGCGAAAAATACGAGCTGCAAGAAAATGCTTTGGCCTTGATGGACTGGACTGCTTCCACTCCATCCAGACATACCAACTGGAACTGGGCCGCGGGCGTCGGACATGATGAAGACGGAAATCCTGTCGGTCTTAACTTCAGCAGGGGATTGGTTGGTGGAGAGTATAGTCAGAACGCTGTCTGGTTTAACGGCAGCCCCAACCTGATGATGGAAGTCAAATTTGAATATGACGAAACTGATTTACTTGGAACATCATGGAAGTTAACGACAGAAGATAAAGTGCTGGACATTAAATTTACTCCCGAACTTGAACGTTACGAGAATATAAATTTAGGTTTGGTAGTGAGTAATTTTCATCAGCCTTTCGGCAAATTTGAAGGAACTGTCAGCATTGGTGGCAAAGTGAAAAAAATAAATATGTTCGGTTTTTGCGAGGAGCATTATGCAAAGTGGTAAGCTGTTGTTGAAGTGAGGTAAGTGTGCAAATAAAGCTGGAATACGGAAAAACCGGGTATATGCTGACATTGCCGGATGAATATCAGGTAGATGTTTTGTCAAAACCTCCTATGCCTGTTGTTGAAAATGCTGCCTCTTGCTTGCAGTCATCATTCGATAAACCTGTTAATTGTGAAAGCTTTGAGACGATTGCAGAGAACAAAAACAGTGTGTGCATTGCTATTTGTGATATTACCAGACCTGTACCAAATGGCTTGATTTTGCCGACACTTATAAAACGACTGTTGGCCTGTGGTATTGAACAAAAGAACATTACAATTATTATTGCAACAGGCTTTCATGATCCTAACGAGAATCAGGTTTTGCGAGAAGTTATTGGCGATGACTGGGTTTTTAACAATATTCGCATCGTAAATCATTTTGCCAGAAATGAAGAAGATCACTCGGACCTTGGTTGCACCACGGGTGGGACTCATGCACTTATCGACAGGAGATTTGTAGAAGCAGACTTGAAGTTCGTGATTGGTTTGGTAGAGCCACACTTTATGGCGGGCTATTCCGGTGGACGCAAGTTGATTGTACCGGGAATTGCACATGCCAAAACCATCTCGCGTGTTCACTCTGATTTATTTTTGGGAAACGAAAAAGCACGCAACTGTAATTTGCAGGGCAACCCGTTACATGAGGAACAGCTTGAGATAGCTGAAATGATTCCTGCTGTTTACGCTATCAATGTTGTGCTGGATGATAAAAGAAACATTGGCTTTATCAACTTTGGCGATTTGGTAGAGAGCCATTTGGAGGCTATCAAGTTTTTGCAAAAATATGCCGAAATTGAAATTGAACAAAAATATCTGACGGTTATTACCTCGGCAGCAGGTTACCCGCTTGACTCCAGCTTTTATCAGACGGTCAAGGCCATGACAGGAGCTATGGGAGCAGTGGAGCAGGGCGGTAGCATGTTTGTTGCATCCTCCTGCGCAAATGGATTTGGTTCGAAAGAATATTTCACTGCACAACAGAAACTGTTAAAGCTTGGTGTTGATGGCTTTTTGAGTGAGATTGGAAAAAAAGAGTTTGCCGATATTGATGAATGGCAAACTGAAATGCAGATAAGAGCAATGAAAACTTGCAAGATAAATCTGTTTACCAACGGTTTGTCGAATTCCGAGAAAAATTTAACAGGTATAAATGTGCTGACCGATTTTGAAGAAACAATAATTAAATGGGTAGAGAGTTGCGGAGACAAAAAAATTGCCGTAATTCCCGAAGGACCATATGTTATCCCGCATTATAAAAGGGCAAATTATGTCAAATAGTATGATACGTGAGAATTTGAAGTCTATATTCAACGCTGGTTTAAATGCAGTAAGACCTGATGAAGCCATTAAGGCCGCCGTTAAAAGACAGGGCAATATTCTGGTTGTAAATCAGCAAACATACAATCTGGATTATTATAAAAAAATATTTATTGTAGGTGCTGGTAAGGGTGCTGCGCCAATGGCGATGGCTATGGAAGAAATTTTGTCAGATAACCTGTATGCCGGTTTGATAATCGTAAAAAATGGACATGGTCTGGAATTACAGACAACGCGCGTTTTAGAAGCTGCTCACCCCACACCGGATGCTGCCGGTCTAGATGCTTCCAAGCAGATGATTGAGTTTTTGGAAGAGACGGGCGAGGAAGACCTTGTTTTGTGTCTTATTACTGGTGGCGCAAGTTCACTTTTGACTCTGCCGATAGATGGTTTAAGCTTTGAAGAAAAACAGAATACAACAAATGTGCTTCTGGAATGTGGCGCAACCATTCAGGAAATCAATACCATCAGAAAACATTTGTCCAAAATCAAAGCTGGCAGACTTGCTGAAATTGCTTATCCTGCACATGTTGCAACATTGATAGTTTCAGATGTGATTGGAAATCAGTTCACCAATATTGGTTCCGGCCCAACCGCGCCGGATCATACTACTTTCGAAGATTGCCTGAAGATAATTGCCAAATACAAACTTGAAGAAAAGCTGCCTGAAAGTGTTATCAAAATTATGAATGATGGTGTTGAGGACAGGATTGACGAGACACCAAAAGAAGATGATCAAATTTTCGATAATGTTAACAACAGCATTATCGCCGACAATTTGATGGCAATGCAGGCGGCAAAGGCACATGCTGAAAAGCTTGGTTACAACAGTATGTTGTTAGCCTCTACCATGCAGGGCGAAGCACGTGAGGTTGCCAAAGCTTTGGCAGCCATAGCAAAAGAGGTTAAACAAAATAATAATCCGGTTCAAGCTCCCGCCTGTATTCTTATTGGTGG